>Ga0080006_1142272_pt1 | contig 61173 bp, 54 predicted proteins | sample RS3BMetagenome_FD_69209 | JGI IMG/M metagenome (GOLD analysis project Ga0080006, IMG submission 69209) | Ferric oxide microbial mat and aquatic microbial communities from Rainbow Spring, Yellowstone National Park, USA - RS3B (SPADES... ...
TCTGAGCTCGTTTCTACTCATAGTGCGCTTGTTTCTTTCATACTCTTCCTGCTCAGCGTGTAAGAGCGTGTTGTAGAGTTTACACGCAACTTCAAGCCGGGTTTCCAACACCCTCGCCCGCTGTGGTTTTTGATGGGTACGCTCGGAAGCGGTAGGCTCTCACGCGCGTCACCGAGTTTTTTCTCGGCGTGTATTTATTCTTTTGGGATCCTTGCTTAAGGTTTTGGAAAGTTTATAGCTACAAAGGGGACTATCCATCCCCCACACCACCTCACGGAGCGGAGCGGAGCGGTGGGGGTCTTCCGCCCCCTTTGAATCCCCAGATAAGATAAAAGTGGAACGAAGAAGTTTGGATTCATTTGCGTGGAGGCCTCATTTCGGGTGTGTATACAATGTATTCCATACATGCAGAAGTCTGTCGGTGGAGCTCTGGCGCTTCAGCAAAGGAGTAACCGATATCTATTCACTACCGATATCTATTCACCGAGGTGATCGAAAGGTATGCGAAAGGTGTTTTGTGAAGTCACCTCTTCTGAGGTGAAACTTCCTGACGATATAAGAAGAATCGTTAGCCTTAGTCCAGCCATAACCGAGACACTCTACCTGCTGGGAATGGGAGAAAGGGTAGTAGGGGTGAGTGCGTTTGATGTGCACCCAGTTGAGGCAAGAAGAAAGCCAGTGCTCGGGTCTTACAGTACCACGAATACCGAAAGGCTGCGGGCGCTTTCCCCTGACGTGATATTTCTGACCACTGGCTACCAGAGGCCGCTTGTCGAGAAGTTAAGTAGGGAGTTTCCTGTTTACGCAATGGAACTTCCTCCAACGGTCGCTTCAATACTTGCGGATGTCATTAAGGTTGGGCTTGTGATAGATAGGGTGGACGAGGCACGCGCGCTCAACAAACGAATGCTGCAGCGTATCTCTGATATCATCTCTGATTTTATCGCAACTGTTTATGTCGAAATTGACCTAGGTGGACCAGTGACTTTTGGTGCATACAGCTATATAACCGACGGCCTAAGCCTTGTGGGCCTGAGGAACGTTTTTGGCTCGGACATGGTCGAGTGGAAAGAGCCTGATTTTGCCCAGGTAAGGCGGGCGGACCCTGACATCATCATATATGAGCCCAAAATGTTCAAAAAGGTGGATACTGAGAAGGTGGGGGAAATCCTGAGATCAAGAGGATGGGACAGCCTGAAGGCCGTGACCAGTAAAAGGATTTATGTCACGCCCGGACCACATGACTTTCTTGCTCATCATGGACCAAGTTTTGTTCTAGAGGCACTTCCTTGGCTCAGCCAGCTGACTTTATCGCTCAGTCGATAGCATGAAACGACTCATTCAGGTAGCTGCGCACCTAGCAGCGTTCAAACCGAGTAACCGTCAACTTGGGTATGAGTGCACAAGGTCCACAATCTTCTTTACGAGTTCGGGCTGTGTCGACGGAAGAACACCGTGCCCCAAGTTGAATATGTACCCCCTTTTACTGCTAACGGCGTCAAGGATGTGTCTGGCACGTTTTAGTGCCAGGGCGGGCCCGCCTATAAGGGCAGAAGGGTCTAGGTTTCCCTGCATACCAAAGCGCGCACCAACCATTTCCCACGCCTTCTTGATTTCGACTCGCCAGTCTACGCCGATTACATCTGCGCGAAGCCTTGAAATTTCTGGCAGCAAACCGGCATTCATGGTCCCAAAGTAAATCTTGGGGACGCTTATCTTAGAAAGAAGATAGTCAGTTTGGTCGAACGCGAATTCCCTAAAGTCCGCAGGGCTAAGTGCACCTATCCAGCTATCAAAAAGCTGAATTACCTGAGCGCCGGAAGCCACCTGCCGCTCCAGGTGACCCGCCGCCGCTTCCGATATCTTGTCGAGTAGAAGTCCCCATGCTGTGGGGTTTCTGAACATGAACTCCTTGGTTTTCTCAAAGCTGCGAGACTGTCCACCTTCTATGAGATATGAGGCGAGAGTGAACGGCCCTCCCGTGAAGCCTATTACAGGTACTTCGAGCTTGCTTCGAAGGATGCGGATCTGGTCGTACACGAACTTGAGTTCGGACGGATCAGGCAACATGAGATTCCTGACATCCTTCGGTTCGATTGTCTCTTGTTTGACCCGGGGTCCACCATCAGTCATCGTAAACGCGTTTCCAAAAAGTATAAGGATGTCCGAAAACACTATCGCCGCGTCCACCCCTAGCTTGTTCACCGGCTCAATCGCAACCTGTGCCGCAAGAGTGGGATTCGCTATGAGCTCGGTGAGCGAATGAGTTTGTCTGATTTTTCTGTAACCGGGTAGATATCTGCCTGCCTGTCTCATGAACCATACAGGCGTCCTTTCTACATCTTTCTTCTCGGCCGCTCTGAGGAGGTCGTGGCGCATTTTACCACTCAAGCCGTCCCATTTTTAGCGCAAACACTGCCCTTACTAGCTCCGCGTGGCTCCATGCTAGAGGTGTCACAGATGGGTAACCACCGTCCTTTGTCATCTGTTCGGGTATGGCTCCCGTCCTGAGCGAGTTTGAAAGCACCCACTCTACCTTCTTCTTTGAGGCTTCTAAGTTACCTTCAAGTGCATACTGTTCTGAAAGCCACAGTGTCGTTATAAACCATGGATTGGGGGTCTCACCTCCCCTCATATAAGGATCATTCTCGTATCTCGCTAGACCACCTGCGACTCCAAGTTTTTCCGCAACAAGCGTCCTGTTAGCCAAGATTCTTGGGTCGGTAGCTGGGTAAACTCCCAGTATGGAAAGGAGAAGCGAGCTTGAGTCAACGGTTGGATCTATGTCTTTGAGTTTTCCGTCTTCTAGTGTTGCACTCCTTGCAAAATGGTCTCCCAGCCACATGGAATTCACAATCTGAAGCGTGCGTCCGGCACCATTTAAGTATCTTGAAGCAAGCTCAGATTCGCCAAAAAAGGTAGCGAAGCTTGCCGCCGCCCTGAGGCCGGCAATCACAGAGGCGAGTGTGTACAGATGAACTCCCTTCCGCTCTTCCCACAGATCATATGACGGTAACGGTATACCGCTTCCCCCATCTGTATACTTGAGCATAAAGTCTCCTGCTGCAACGATCCCAGGTCTAAAATATGGCTTTACAAAATCAACATCCCTGAATCTTTTAAAATGCTGCCAGAGTGCATAAATCAGGATCGCGGTTTCGTCCTCCTGGATCGGGATATAGTCTCCCTCCCAAGGGTGCCAAGTGCTTCCCCAGCGGCCGTCGGTGGTGTACTTCTGGAAAAGGCATCCCTCATACATAATAAGGGGTAGTAGAAAGCTGAATATGCTCCTTGACATGTCTATGTAGCCCATCGTTGAAAGCGCAAGGGCACAATAGGCAGCGTCGCGTCCCCAAACATAGTTATATGTGTCTCTGTTGAACCGCATGATATCGGTGTCGAGTGAAGCAGGCAGTGCACCATTCTTTTGAACATGAGCGGCAAGGATAAGGAGGCTTCTTCTTAATTGTTCTTCAAACGGGGCGTAGTCCTCCGTGTCGGCGACGCTTAGCCAGGCCTTCCAGTAGTTGTCAGATCTTTGTCTCAACACTGAAGGAAGCTTGGTCCTGACATAATCGTTGAGCTTTTTCACCTTTGCGTAATCTTCACCTGCGGCAAGCCATATGTGGAAGGTACTCTCATTTTCTATTTCAAAACTGACTGCTGAGTCTACAGCCCCCTGCGCTATCCTGTTACCGGACAGTTCTCCGTCCTCGCAATCCTTCCAGGTTCCCTGTAGACCTCGGCTCTCCTTATAGCCTGTGGCGAACTGGAAGAAAGGCAGGTCAGAGGAGAGCAAAAACCATCTGTCCTCCTTGTAGTGTATTATTGACCGAGTGAATGGATCATAGAGGGCTGTATCGCCCTCATCATGACCGCTTATGTGGAAATCAAGAGCAAAGAATAGACGTACCGCCTTCTTTGTGGTCACGTCGACCCGTCTCAGAAGCACAGGGTAGGCAAAGTCAACAGTGTCCTTAAAGCTAATACTCGCTCCAAAGGAGTTTATTAGGCATACCGAGGTCAGTGACTGGTCGTAACCAACCTCTACATCCAGGTCGTGACACCAAGCGAAATTTCCGCCGGACCAGATACCTGTTCTGAACGCATGCAAGTGATTGTCCATGCTGACGGGGTAGTAAAGTTCCCTGAAGGTGTACTTCTGGTCGGCCAAAAGGGTGAGCACACCGTTTCCTAGGATGACCGGACGGGTCAATGTGGATCGACCTCCTTTTGGCTCACTCAGCCTTACCCTCTTTCCTAGTCTCTTCCTTGTCCTTAAAGTACTCCGTTAGCCTTCTCTGGCCTTCGAGTTTCGACACAACCTCAGTTTCCACCGAGCGCATGAACCAGATCAGCCACCTGAACATGAGAACCTGCGCCACGTACCCTATCAGTCCGAAGACCACAGCATGAAACCATGTAAAACCGTAGACGTATATCAAAATATTGTAAACGATCCATCCCATGATGGCGTTTACCGCGGTTATGAAAATCTCTTGCTTTAGAGCCAGTTTGAGGAGAATCTCGACAAGCTTCTTGTCTCCAGACATGATTCATTAATACATATCATGCGAATTAAGGATTGCTACGTTAAGGGTTCTAGCTCGAGTTTTAGGCAAGCACATCTTCTATGAGAGTTTTCATGAAGGTGGACCGATCGGCTTTCCTTACAATTTCTACGTTGGGCGCCTTCCCCGTGTTTGAATAGAAGTCAACAAGCATGGTTCCTCTTGCAGTACTGCACGTTTCAACGTCTGCGTACCACATTCCAGACTCGAGTACAAGCCTTCTGTCATTCGCTATCGCGACAGTAAGGCTGTCCGGCTGGACGCATCCGCCTCCGCCTTTTGATTTTGAGTACTCCCTAGACACTTTGTTCGCCTGAATGAAGAACTTGTCAGCTTGCGTTCCTCGCTCAAGAATATACGTCCATTCGTCGTCTTTTATTGTGGCGGCATCTACGGCAACCTCCCAGGGAACAATTGTGATGTCAAAACCAGCAGAGAGGACTATCTTTGCAGCCTCAGGGTCTACCCAAAAATTGAATTCCGCACTCATTGTTGTATTGCCTTGGTAAAATGCACCTCCCATGATCCATACCTTGGAAATTCTCTCGACGATTCCAGGGTCCTTCAGGTAAGCGAGCGCGATGTTGGTTAACGGAGAGACTGCGAGTATTTCTAGTTCGCCCTCATAACGCCTCGACAGGTCGACTAGGATGTCCGGAGCAAACCCCCTTTCCGGTTTTCTTTTTGGATCCGGATATTTCCATCCCCCGAGACCGTTAGTTCCGTGAACCTCTTCGGCGGTCTTCCAAAGTCCGAGAATTGGCCTTTTCGAGCCGAGATACACTGGGGTGTCGAAGCCGAAGTATTCAAGAGTGAAAAGTGCGTTTCTGACTTGGTGTTCGAATGACACATTACCAGACACTATGGTCACAGCCTCAACCCTGAACTTTTTGTGAGCATAAAGAATTGCTATCGAATCGTCGGATGCGGTATCAGAATCGAACACAACTCGGCGCACGGTCTTCGCCTAGTAGTAGGCCCATTTTTTCTCTTCTTCTTCTCTACCTTTCAGTGCAAGGTAAACTCTTTCCGGTGTAAAGGGTAGATTGTGCAGCCGCACACCTGTAGCGGCCCTGATCGCGTTTGCCAATGCGGGCGCCACCCCTATTATCGGAGGCTCGCCGATACCCTTTACACCAAGGTTGTCCACGTGTGGATCGGCAGGTTCTACATATGACGAAATTATCTCTTGAATGTCAGAGATTCTTGGAACGAGGTAGTCATTTAGGTTAGGGTTAATTACAGTCCCGCTTGACCTGTCTACGAGTCTTCCCTCGCTGAGGGCATACCCAATACCCTGAATCACCCCACCTTCAACTTGGCTGGAAAAGGTGAGCGGATTTATTACCAGCCCCGAGTCATGCACGGAAACGAACCTGAGAACACGGACTTCTCCCGTGTCCACGTCCACCTCAACTTCGGCGAACTGGGCAGCAAAGCTGTTTGAAAAATAGTCGGCGGTGTTCGGTCCACGAGCCCCCTTGCCAGAGATTGAGAAGTCGCCGAGTATGTCGGTAAGCTCCCTGAGACTGAGCACTCGCTCGCCGCTTTTCCTTCTGAAGATCGTCCCTGCTCTGATCTCGAGGTCATCCTTCGGGACATCTCTTAGTTGTGACACGACTTCAAAGGTCTGCAACTTCGCATTATAGGCCGCTTCCCTTACTGCCGGACCAATTGATGCAAGTGTACCGCTTCCCCCGCTGCCCGGCGAGTAGAGTTCATGCGAAGTGTCCCCAAGTGACACTAGCACATCTGTTATGTCGAGTCCAAATTCTTCTGCGGCTATCTGTGCGAGTGCAGTCCTTGTACCGGTTCCGATATCCTGCGTGCTCGTAATTACGCTCAGCCGGCCGTTGCGGGTGAGTTTTACCTCAGCGTAGGCAGGAGGGCCTCCGCCGAAGTACCATATGGCGCTAGCCACTCCCTTAGCTCGAACTATGGTACCGCATCTTTCCACATTCTGAGGATATTTCCACCCGATTAGTCTAGCCCCCACCTCATACGCGTCCCGCAGTCCCTTGGAAGAGTAAGGTAGGCCGGTGGCTTGGTCTGTTTCCGTGTAATTAGTCTTTCTGAGTTTCAGTGGATCCATCCCCAAGGCGTAAGCAAGCTCGTCAATTGCCGACTCGAGCGCGAATGTACCTTCCACCATACCCGGAGCCCTGAAGGCGGTGGATGAGACGAGGTTCGTGCGCACCCCGTAAAGCTCTGTTCTAACGTTCGGGCATCTGTAGAGCATCTTTGAAGGGGCTCCGGGGTCGGTCACCCAGCCGTCGATACCCACATTTATTATTGCTCTGTGATGAATGGCTACCAGTGTGCCGTCTTTCATTGCTCCTATCTTGATCCTTTGTACCGTCTGGCTTCTGTTACCCGTCACCAGATTTTCTTCAGTTCTATCAAGTATCACGCGTACGGGTCTTCCAAGCTCCCTTGCCACAGCAGCGGCAAAGATCGTGTATCTGCCCGGCCCGAACTTGGATCCGAAACCGCCTCCCATGTATGCACTCACCACGCGTACGGAGTCGGCAGGTATACCGAGAACGCTTGCAAGCCCTTCCCTTACGCCAAATACCGACTGGGTTGAGGTATACACTATAAGGTTGTCGCCCTCCCAGGCGACCACGGAGCCGTGTGTTTCAAGCGAGTTGTGCAGAGCAGCCTGTGTTTTGAATATCCTTTCGATTGTTATTTCGGCTTTCCTGAAACCCTCTTCAATATCGCCTCTTTGGTACACCTTTGGCTCGCCCCCAGAAAGATTACCTTCTTCGTTAAGTCTGATCGATCCATCCTTCAGCGATTCCTCGGGATCTACAATTGGCTTCAGCTCCTCGTATTCCACTTCAATTGCCTCAAGTGCGTCGTCAAGAACCTCCTCATCTACGGAGGCAACGAATGCCACTTCCTCGCCTTGATACATGACCTCATTGGAGAAGAACTCCCTTGCAAAGTCAAAGGGCAGGGAGTCTGCATTATCCCTTGTAAAAACGGCCAGAACTCCGGGGATTGCGGTGGCTTTCGAGACGTCGATGCGTTTAACCTTGGCGTGTGCATACGGTGATCTCAAGAATCTGCCATACAACATGCCCGGTAGATAGACATCATGTGTATACTTGGCTGTGCCCGTTACCTTCTGTTTGGCCTCAAGTCGTGCAACTGGCTTGCCCACCACGGAAAGCGCACTTTGCTTAGACCATGCTGGAAGCATTTCTCCCTCCACGAAGGCGTATTCGTCTTTGTATACACCCTCGAAGCCCACTTTGGTCTTTACAACCTTCAAACCTGCACACCTCCAGAGGCTTCAGAGACTGCTGCAAGAATCTTCGGGTATGCTCCACATCTGCATATATTTCCGTTCATGAATCTCTTGATTTCTGCTAGGCTGGGATGAGGATTAATGGTGAGAAGGAATTTTGCCGACATTATCTGGCCGGGAGTGCAGAAGCCACACTGGAGGGCATCGTTCCTTATGAAGGCCTCTTGCACGGGGTCGAGCCTCCCACCTTTGGACAGCCCTTCCACCGTTAGAACGTCTTTACCTTCTAAAGACAATGCAAGAGTCAGACAGGACAGTCTGGTCCTCCCGTCCACCATCACCGTGCACGCGCCGCAGTTACCCAAATCGCAGCCTTTCTTTGCACCCGTCAGTCCGAGGTCTTTTCGGAGAAGTTCAAGAAGTGTAGTGCGAGGGTCCACAAAGAGTGAGTAGCTCCTTCCGTTCACATTGAGACGGACAGGCAGAAATTTGCGCATTTTTTCCAGAAAGGGTTAAAGCATGTGTTTAATTAAGGCTTGTGAAAAAATTGCTGATCAAAAGATGTTCTGAAATCCAGGTACCAACACCGGCTTTTATGCACGTCGAACATTTTTTCAGTTATACGAACCTCACTGGTCAGTGCTATACGTATTTGCCCTTCTGCAGCCCAGTATCACTGCCGGTCTCTAAATCGGATGCGCACGGGGGTGGCGCGTTTGGCACATGAGACTCGCCAAATGATTTCACTTAGGTTTAATCTGGTTCATGTCGGTGGGGTGGCACCAGCTGGCTTCCTAGGACTGCAAACACGTGCAGCTTTTCTTCGATGGGTAAAGGAGGCGGATCCTTCGCTGTCCGCACTGCTGCATGGTGCTTATGACGCGGCAAGAAGGAGAAGGTCAGTATACTCCCTCAGGCCTCTCTCCTACCTTGGATCATCTTCAGGGGGGTATTCAGAATCGCGTCAGCTCGAGCCAAGTAAAACGGCAAAGGCATGGTTTGAGGTGAACTTCAGGTCCGGGCAGGTCGGTACAACTGCGCTCGCTGCACTTCTAAAAACCGAGAGGCGGGACCTAGAGCTGCTTGGTGCGAAGTTTCAGCTTGACTCGATAGGTGTCAGGGAGGTAGACCCAGAGGGCGAAGCAAAAAAAATAGAGAAATATGCTAGTGCTTCGGGGGCCCTAGATCTTAGGTTCAAGACCCCGACCTTCTTCTCTACCAGCTCAGGAAGATTCAAGGTAATAGTACCAAACCTCCTACTTATGTTCATGAATGCGGCAAACGATATGCATATACTAAACTACAGGTCGGTACCCCGAAAGATTGTGCTCGACTTGAGACGTAGCCTTGGAATGACGGGCATTGATATACGCTCTCAGCTCGTGCGCGCCGAAGGTAAGCTTTATCCAGGCTTTACAGGCTGGACAAGGCTTGGGTGGCGTGAACTTGATGATGAAAGTATGCGGACATTGTGTCTTCTCCTTGCATGGTCGACCATTTTCAACACAGGAGGAGGAAGGTCGGCTGGCTTTGGGGTTGTCGCGGTGTATCCCGGGTTCAGGCGTGAGAGAATTCGTAGTCTTGGTGGCGGAGATGAAGGGAGAGTGACAAGTCAGTCAGGCTTGTAACCTGATACACAGCGATTCGGAGTGTTCACAGTGTTAATCTGTGTATTTCGGACTGTGAACTACCCCGCCCTCACGGACGGGGATTCCTCTAAAGATAAAACTCCTCAGAGCAACTCAAATCGATCGACCGTTCAATAGTTAACGTAATACAAGGAATCTTTGCTTTTTTGGTGTCATTACACACCTGAAAAGGTCGAGCCGAGGGTTAAGACAAACCAGCCCTTATGCCGGTGTTGTCTCAGCCATTCGGGTTTCAAAAAAAGTATAGGAAAATGAGGAACCTCAGAGACTACTGGGACCGCTTTTTACCTCATTGCGTCTTGCAGCGGAACGCATGATATGGTATAGTGGGCAGAATCCGCTTATACCTGTCACATAGCCAAGCACGGCGAACAGCCCGACTATGATCTGGAGATAGCCTGCCATATAGAACGCCAGTACGGTGAAAACCACTCCAAGCGCAACCCTTACTGACCGATCAACCTTTCCCACGTTCCTGCGCATTTCTTGAACCCCCTAGTATAACTTGGAAACTTCGTGGATGGTATACTTTGTCGGAGGGTTAATCTGTGCAACCAGCGACTGGAAATCGCGTTTGGAAGGCGCCTCATAGGTGCAGAACGCAGTTCTGGTCGAGGTGTCGACAAAACTCGAAAGCAATCTGAATCCGCTTGGTAGTTTTCCTTGTTTTGCAGTTTCGAGTATTTGGTTCACTGTCTTAAAGGCAGCTTCCTGATTTTCGGTATTCCATTCGTGCCTGATAATGATGTAGGTCATTTTGCATCAATATAACTACCCTGAGCGCCAATTTAACTATACAGCCGGTATATGCCGGGATTACTTAACAACACACACTGGCAACGCATAAACCATTGTGAAAACTTTTGTCCGCAGCACAATTCTAAAATAGAGCATATTGACTATCGCGGGGACACCCGAAACCCAATCTCAGGGGGCGCTATATAATCCTTCGGTTAGCCCTGCCCGAGTGACGTCTATTGGTCGATTTAATAGAGATGACGTTCCGGTTAACTGCTCCTTTTACGCCCCGCTGATCGTTACGTGCCACACCGTGTGTTGATCCCATAAAAAGTTTCCTCTTTTTTTAAAAAAAACAAGCGGTCTCCTCTTGCCCACATCCGTTTCCTGTAGGCTTGGCGACCTCTTCCTACGAGATTTGACGTGGGTTACTGTTTTATCGCGGCGCTTACCTTGGAGGCCACATCTTGTGGAATGGTGTCCATGTGATGGGCCATTTTTGCGTGGATCTGAGCTATCTGCATTATTTCTTCTTTTGAAGACCCACCCTTTACTTCAAAATCACATTTCATCCCTATATCCTTACACTTAAAGTGAAAGCCAGACATCATAAATTATACGAGAGCCAAAGATATCAATCTTACTAAACCTTTGTTTGATAGCTACGGTCTCTACTGACTATATAAGGGGTACTATCATTCCGATAGCCTTAACTCCTCTAGCTGAATCTGCTTTTCTATTTATATATAGGGAAAAACTCCGTCCGTGAGGACGGGGTAGTTCACAATCTATGAAACCGTCGTTTGGTAAGGCTGTACCTGATCAGTTTCTAGCGACCACATAATCGTGAGCAAGGAACCTTTGGCCTTTAGGTTGAGGTAGCGCATCAGAACCACCATAGACCATACCTTATCCCGTCCGTGATAAGTGCACCAAGCGCACGATAAGACTAAAACTCCCGGACAAGTCATAGTTCCCATGGCAAAAGTATTATTCCTTGTAATGAGTGGAAAAGAAGCTACCGCGAAAGCAGATCTTGGTATAATTTCAGCCGCGAGGTCGCTTTCTGCAAAAAGGTACGAAGACCTCAAGGTGCTATTCTTTGGGCCGAGTGAGGAATACATAACCCGGCTTGAAGGTATAGCGAAGGAGCACTTCGATATTCTCTTGAAAAATAGGGCTATTGACTCTGCATGTGTAGCCGTAGCCGAGAGAGCCGGAATCAAGCAGAGCCTTGAACAGCTTGGTCTGGCTCTGCTCCCAGCCGGGGAGCGTATAGCTTATTATGTCAACCAAGGATACACGGTAATTAGCTTTTAGCTTGTGCTGAGAATATATTATTTGGTTCGCATAAGCTTCTGTTGATCACCAGAGTCTGCGGTTCCCCGATTCTTATCTTGCGAATAAATCAGACATAATCATCACGTCTTACCTCATTTTGACCTTTGCCGGTGGTAAGTATCGACCTTACATTCTCAGCGGCTCTTGCAATGGCCTCGGAAAGAACTTCTGGACTTGAGTCAGCCCCTGCAGTGTGCGGTGTCCCCATGAAGTTTGGATATGACCAAAGTTCAGTATCGAAATCTTCCCGTCCCTTCTTCTTCCAGAACACGTCAGTGCCAAATCTGAAGCCAGGTCTTTCCTGAAGTACCCGTATTAGGTCATGCTCGACAACAACTTCAGCCCTTCCCACATTAACCATTATTGATTTTTCCTTCATGCTGGAAAGAAGCGAATAATCGAACAATCCCTCCGTGTGTTTTGTGAGAGGCAGTGCGAGTACACAAATGTCGGCTCTCTTAACGGTCTCTAGGAGCTTGTCGGTGGTCAGTAATTCATCGAATACCTCAGGTCTATGAAATGATCTGGAGATGCCCACTGATCTGGTGGAAAAGGCCCGCCTCCCAATCTCGGCCACCTTTGACCCGATCCCTCCCCCGCCTACTACGACCAGCGTCTTCCCGGTGAGAATATAACTTTCAGCCCGCTTCTTCGAATTTACGTTTTTTGCAAGCGCAAGCACCAGAGCCCATGCATGCTCTGCCACCGGAAGTGAGAATGCACCCGCGTTCGAAAACACTCTTACGCTTGGGGGCATCAATTCGAAGGGAAGGCCGTCAACCCCGGCCGAAAAAGTCTGAATAAACTGCAGACCGGGCATATTCGGAGCAAGTGCTATGACTTCGGCGGGCGTCGCCATGAGTACTTGGGCACTTTGGGGATCCTGATACTCTACCTTCCAAGTCTTCAGAAATTCAATTGCTTTTCCATCCAACTTCTTGGTCGAGAATATCGTAGTCACGAGCAGGAATCGTTTGTAACCGTTATAAGCATTAGTGTAAGCCCATCCTTAGTCAACTCGTTACGGTGTTGAACCGTCCTTATTTAATCTTGAAAAACTCCCAAAAAAGGTTCGCTGACCGACTCGCTCGGAACATAGGTCATTGCAGTGGTGTTGTCCTTGAGAGCCTGTAAACACAGGTACTGTGTTTACTCGTCTTTCAATGAAGCGAGAGAACCTGAATCATGTAAAAATAGACCAGAGTGCATCTGCGTCTGAAAGAGCCTAAACACCGGTTTTGCACTGGACTCGTCCGAGAACAGACCCCAAAGTTGTTATGTGCAAAAGTATATAAGTGTGTACGGAACTATTTCCTGCGAGACCTCTTTGGCCACCGAGCGAGTGTTAGGGCCGGAGCAGCTAACACAGGACTACTGGGATCGGGAGTATGAGCGCGTCCGAGAACGTGACGCCCGAAAGCCTCTTTGGTTTAAGATAGTATACTCCGAGAATTATCAAGCGATTGCCATGAAGCACTTTATGATGGCCCTTCTCATGCTCATGATGGGGGGAGCGTTTATCCTTGGTGTGCGTTCGCAGTCCGGTCTGACAAACACAGGGGTACCAGTGGTAACTCCGCCCGTATTCTACTTTCAGGAGCTCACTGACCATGTGATGGCGATGATATTTGGCCTCGTCTTTGATACGGCCTTCGGCCTCGGCTTCTATTTTGTCCCGCTACTCACAGGGACAAGAATAGTCAAGTATCCCAAGCTTGCGAATACGGGTCTTTGGCTTGCAACTACTGGTATCGTAATGATGCTGGCGGGTGGGCCACAGAACCAGTATATGTTTGTGTTCCAAAATCCGCTTCTTCCTGCATCAAACTGGTTTGTGGGCTATGCTGCCATGGTCGTCGGTGAATGGCTTGTGATGACAAGCATAATAGCCACCTCGTTTAACTGGAGGACTCCTGGCAGATTGATGCCTCTCGGAGTTGCCTTTTTTGTAATGGACATGCTCCAGATGGCACTGGGAAACATATCCGTGTTCGGAGCTGTGATTTGGTCATTTGTTTCGCCCATGGGCCAGCTGGGAATCTTTTTGAGTAATATTCCCAACGCCGAAGTTTGGAAAGCGCTCTTTTGGTATGCTGATCATCCTCTCGTTTACTTCGGGCCCTACGCGCTTATGGGTGCTGCGGCCGTGGTCCTGCCACTGTATGCGAGGAGGCCGTTATTCAGTTATAGGTTTGTAAGATGGATGGTTCCTGCGCTTTTTGTTCTCGGGATGTCAGTTTATGTCCACCACATCGCGACAGACCCGGTTCCTTTGGTGCTAAGGGATGTCTTTGCACAGACTTCAACCGCTCTTATCGCCGTTCCTTTTGCCGCCGTTTGGTTGGTCGAGCTTATTACACTAGGCGATCCAAGAAAACTCAGATGGGATGTTCCTCTCATGTTCATTTACGCTAGTATAATTTGGAACATAATCGGCGGAATGCATGCCGAGCCGGTTCAGCCCTCTCCCGCTACCGATCCTACCGTTCACAACACACTTTGGATACCTTCTCATATTCATATCATGATGGCGGCGTTTACTGTTGGCGGCTTCTTCGGGATTCTGTACATTGTCCTTCCTCACATAATAGGGAGGGCGTGGTACAGTAACAGGCTTGCTCAAGTGCACTTCTGGGCATGGAACATAGGAATGGGCATGGTTATCGCCGCTTTTAACAATGGGGGCTTCTTTGGCGCGATAAGGAGAGAGATAGCCTGGCCGGCTGTGTACCAGATTTACTATCAGATTGCGGCAATAGGTGGTTGGGTTGCGGCATTCGGCGTTGTTGCATTTATAGTAAACCTTGGTCTATCGGCATTCATGGGAAAGAGGGTACCTCATGAAGAGTTTCCAACTTGGTTAAGGCGCTCGCTTGCAATGGAAAGGTTCGGTATGAGGGGGGAGGGATACTCGGAGGAACAGCTTCCTTATCTTCCAAGCGAGCCCAAGTCAGGCAATGCTTCAGGATCAAAATGATGGACGGTCGGTAATCTTTTTAGCAATGTACGCAGCGGAAAACGAAAGTCCGGTCCATGAAGCGAAGATAAATAGTCCATCGAAAATTGGCGAAGCCAGTATACCAAGGCCAAGACCCAGATTTACCGAAAGCAGCTCCGCGACAAAGTATGTCGATATCGCTGTGCACGTAGGACACGCAAGCGCCACGGCGGGAAGGCCGCCCAGAATGGCCGCGCCCTTTATGCCTCTTGAAGCGTTAAGCAATGTGAGTGCCTTGATGTTAAGCGAAAAGAGATAGGTCGTCACAAGGGAAACCAGCACATGTTCTGGTACTAGCACAAGCCCGAAGTCTCGTGTCAGGTATAGTGTGACAGCCGGTACAAAGAGCGGCGGACCAGTTACAAAAAGAGTAGCAGAAGGGAGTGCCATCGAAGCAGGTGCCCCACCAAATCCGAACGTACCTACGCTAGCGAGGGAAAAAAGAAGGTACGAACCAAATGCGAATAAAGGACCACGCGTCCAGCGCGAGCGCACGATCCCTAACAAAGCGGACCACAGCCGGTTGCGAGAGTTTTCTAGGATAAGTATCAGTCCGTAGGCGATGAGCGCGATACCGACAACTACGACAGTCATAGAAGCCGTGTCAAGTATCATATTCGGTAGGATTTCGTTGGGAACTCCCACAAGGAACAAGTACGGGTGCGACAAAAAGAGCGCATACTGTGAGAGAATGGCAAGAGCGCCGGCGAGGACAGTAAGCGCTCCCGGGCTCGTGAATGTCCTATTTTGCTTCTCAGCCTCGGCCGAGCGCAAAAAGTCGAACCCGGATTTCTCGACGATAGCCATTATGGCCTTAAGTCCCAGATACCAGGTGACAGGTGTGAACACAAGCCAAAGAAACAGATATGCCTCAACTTGCGACGATTGCGGTACCAAGGGGAAAGGCAGGGCCGGGCCAAACATTACGGCAAGTGGTCCAAGCATTATGGGTGTCCAAGTAGCAGCCTGAAGCGCTACCACTTTACCCGGTCTGTCTACCTCAGGTGCGAAAAGACCCGCTGTCACCATTGCTGCAAATGAGATCACAAGGTAGTAGGAAAGTAGCCCTGCCACCAGGGCAAAGACGGGAAGAGCAATCGTATCAATTCGGTTGGTCCTTGAGATAAAGCCAAGGGCGACACCGAGAAGGACAGCCACTATCAAGCCCGGCATACCACCAATCGCGACATAGGTCAAGATCAGAATCGGATAGAGAAACAGCCTTGGCCTGCCGCTAATAGCATGACCAACAATGCCTCCTGCAACTGAGGCTGTGACAACCCAAATTTCTTGGTAGGTTGGCGAACCGGAGCCGGGTACGATGAAGAACCTTGAAAGAGTGTACGTAACAAGGGGTACCACCAAAAGGGGCGCAACCAGTTGCTCAGGTTTGAATTTTTCAAATAGTTTCACACCGTAGAGTCTTGAGACCAGAAGCACCGACGAAACCGATAGGAGGAAAAGGGCGGATGTAAGGAACGCAATGTCAGCAAGTGTTAGAAGTGATGCCGTGCTTGCAAACGAAGGAACAGCTGGTTCTACTGCGCCGAGGAGGCCCTCCAAGAATTCACACGAACATGAGACCACGATGCCCACCATGGAAAGCACCTGTGTGAGGTTTATGTCGTTTCTAGTACTCACCGTCACGCCCCTGTACAAGTCGATATATGCGAAGATGACCACTGAGAACAGAAAGGAAACGGCGAGCGTCAGCGCAAGGCTAAGCGGAGTAGTCGCGAAATCAAAGTAGTTCGTGGTAATCGAAAGAAAAGGACCCCAAAGTGGAAATGGCATTCCGCTTGGAATGGGCGGTTTCGTGCTTGTGATTACCCATGTGCCGGCAGGAAGTTTTAGCTGAAAGGGGCCGTCAGGGGTCGGAGACATTCCATCGATAAGCAAAGTCTCTTGGAAGTAATCAAACAGCAATGAATATAGAACGGTTATGGCAATTACGCCTCGCAGGTGCCTCCTAACGAACCTGTACACTGCGCGAGGTGCTCTGCCGTTCATCCACTTTTTATATGCACGAACACTCTTTAACTTTATCTTTGTCTTGACCAATTTCTGCCTTTGTTGTCATATTGTGTTATGCATCGGTACGCGTGGCAGAGCTTCGGCCTCCCGCATAATGGAGTCGCTCCTAAAGTAGCTCTACGAATATTATTTCATTGTTAACTCAGAGCGGACGTTAACACGCTAGCAGCTACCGTCAAAGCTCCGGTGAGGGCTGTTGCAGGTCTTCCCATCCCTGTGAGTGGAACCCTACCGAGTCCCAACAATTCGATGGCTGACAAGAGCTTGGAAACCAGATCTGTCAAGTGCTTTGATGTTTGCTACAGACGAGCTAAGCTATCCTACTCTTTGAGTGAGTGTCTTACCACTTCGGGTGGAGTTTTCAAAGGTCTGACACAACACAGGTACAAAAATGTCTCCGCTCGGGAACTCCGTCTATCTCCCGCCAAAAAGCGGTGTTTACTTCTTCCCTAGCCCACTAACGCCGTCTGTAAATGTAGCAAGAATGGAAAAGCATTTATTAGCAGGCCGGAATAGCTTATGATGATACACGTAGGCTTCTACTACGACGTCAAACCCGGAAACGAAAAGAAATTCGAAGAGATTTTTGGTCAGGTGAAAACATACCTTACAAACGAAGAGGGATTTGTCTCTGCCGTTCTGTATAGAAGGACCGATGAACCGCTTTCGTATCTTATACTCTCGGAATGGGAATCCATAGAACATTATAAGAAATTTGTTTCATCCAAGTCCTTCAAGGAGGTAACTGAGAGTGCGAGGGATATACTTTCGAGAAAGCCTTACAACAGGGTCTTCGTGGTGCAGAAGGCTGATTAAATCAATTCAAGATGTGAGTTAGGCGAGCAAGAGAAGCAGCCCGAGTCCTATGAATCCCAGGATGAATGCGGAAATTGCAGGAAGTGCAGGAAGCGGCTTTCTGAGCCTATAGAGTAGAAAATTGTTTGCGACGGTTCCGCAAACGGCGCCAAAAAGTGCGTACATCCAGAGAAATGATGTGCTTGTGACGAATAAAGCTGTGACAACGGCCGAAGGAATGACTAGGTCGCCTAGTCCCATCGCCTGTACTTCATCACCCCCCTTGTCAGGAAGGTGCCTTATTTCAGGGGTTTTGGGATTTCCCGTCAACACCATCAATGGTAGCGGGTAATCATCAGATACCGCAAGCTCTGCGAGCGCTACCATATGTTTTGTTTTGTACACAGCAATATAGTCGTACACCGCGAGGGCGCCCAGAACGCTAAGAATGATAACAGGTTGGAGAACAAGAGCTAGGTAAGAGGCAAGGTAAACCGAGAGTATCACACCCCAGAGATTAAATACGGAAAATCTGCGTTTGAGATAGAAGACCGTGGCCACCGCTCCTAACACTAGGGAGACTGCCCCTAGGTACACCGGGAAATCTGTGCTAGCGGTAAACTCAAAGTAAACCCAGCCTCCCCAAGTGTAAGATAGCCCGTAGACGGAGAGAAATAGCACCAAAGCTATGTAATAGTTGAGCATCTGCCTCAGCTTTAACCTGAAGCGCAGCAGAATTACCAGAAGTGCGGAACCGCCAAGTAGGGTAGCGAGCAAGACCAGGGCGTAAAACTCCGAGGAAGAACTCACCTTCGTAACCAGTATCTCACTCGAGCGTGGAGCACCAAACAAGCTTGCGTATGCCGTGAACAGTGAAAGAACGCATGTTGTCAGGAGAAAGAGTAAAATCTGCGCGTTCTTTTTTGATGTGATGACTTTGCGCACACCCCGTTCGCCTGTTGCCAAGATACATGTCACCCGGCATGATGGGTAACGCACACCGACATCTAAGTTCGCGCATACGCTTGCTCTGCTGTTAGGAGTCGCAGACGTGCTCCCGCATGTTTTGAGTTTCAGTGAGCAGTAAAGAAGCCTTTGTATCGATGTCCTCTGGCTGCTGCTTGCCTATTATGATGATTTCTTACGGCACAGGTTAGATGGCAGTGCGCGGTGTAAGAGAGGTCACGCTAATATCTTTCTTTGCCTCAGTGAGAGCATGCAGAGTGTTAGCGTGCGTGCGCACGGTTCGAGTGCAAATCTTGGGCCGGGTTTTGACTGTTTTGCCATTGCGCTCGATGCAGTATACGACGAAGTTACGGTTTCTCTAGCGGATACGAATGAGATTGAAATCAATGTGATTGGCGACAACGTACCCGAAGATCCCCGAAAAAATGTAGCTGGCGTTGTAGCCATGGAGTTTTCAAGAAACCACGGTATAACCACAGGGCTTAAGATCCGAATAGCTAAAGGCATCAAACCCGGGTACGGACTTGGGAGTAGCGGAGCGAGCAGTGCCGCAACGGCTTTTGCGCTTTCCGTGCTTTTTGGTAAAAACCTAGACCGTCCTGCTCTAGTCGAGCTTGCGTCTGCCGGAGAACTTGCCTCAGCGGGTGTCGCCCACCGTGACAACGTCGCAGCGTCCCTTTTCGGCGGTTTTTCAATGTGGATTGAAGGTCCTCCGAAGAGGGTTATCAACATTCCCCCTCCGGACGACCTTTATCTCGCGGTTGCGATGCCTCTTATCGAGATTCCGACGATGAAGACCAAGTACGCAAGGTCTGTGCTACCGCAGAGCGTAGACTTTGAAAAACACGTGCGAAACACGGCTAACGCTTCAGAAATCGTTGTCGGCTTTATGTTGAGGGATGCTCGCATTCTCGGGGAGGGGATGCGTGACGAAATAGTTGAACCCGTCCGGTCGAAATTCATTCCGGGTTATGCTAGCGTCAGGAGGGCTGCCTTTTCCGCCGGCGCTCTTGGCTTTACAATATCTGGTGCCGGCCCGTCACTTCTTGCGGTGTGCGACCAGAGGCAGGTTGCGGTTTCCGTACTCAAGGAAATGAAGTCCGCCTTCGACAGTGAAGGAATTTCGTCAGATGGTTTCGTCTCGAGGGTCGGGTCAGGCTGTTCGGTGATACACTAAAGCTTATTTCACAACAAACGCTATTCCATACAGAATTGCCGGAGCCTGTTGTGGAGGCACACAATCTGACCAAGGTATATCCTGACGGCAAGATGGCGCTCGATTCATTTGAAATTCAGGTTTACCGTGGCGTTGTTCACAGTCTTCTCGGTAGAAACGGCGCGGGCAAGACCACATTTACAAGGATCATTTCGACGATTCTCGAGCCCACTTCCGGAGAGGCGACAGTACTTGGATATGATGTAATGGCGCGGCCTAATGAAATCCGGAAGCGTATAGCGGTTGTGCCCCAAGAGGCAAGACCGTTTTCCCTCCAGACTCCTTATGAGCATGTTTTCATGTATCTTGCGTCAAGAGGGGAGTCCTTTGCGCAGGCAAGGCAGAAGGCAAACAGTATCATGAAAGAACTAGGGCTGTCCGAGTATGCTCATAAGATATGCGGTAACTTGTCGGGCGGACTCAGGCAGAAGGTCATAGTCGCCATGGCGATTGCGACCGAGCCCGAGCTTATACTTCTTGATGAACCCACGATCGGCCTAGATCCTGTCGCACGTATGGACATCTGGAATGTCATAAGGAACATCGTGAAAGAGAACAGGACAGTTTTCCTGACAACGCATTACATGGACGAGGCAGAGGTGCTGTCCAACACAATATCGATCATGGATCGAGGTAAGAAGATTAAGGAAGGGGCCCCAAGAGAACTCAGGTACGACATGAAGTACACAACAACTGTGGTCATATCTGGCGAGCTCGATGTATCGAATGGTTGGGGCGAGGTTTATAGACAAGGGTCAGCTGTCAGGGTGTTCACCGATGCCAAAAGAGCGGAGGAACTAGTCCGGTACGCGGCGAGGAGCGGCATTGGCGTCGCCGTAAGACCACTGAGTATAGAGGATGTGTTTCTCAAACTCGTGGGGGAGATGGATGACTAGTCTTAATCCGGTGAAACGATTCTTAAGGGCTTTTTTCGTGATAGCGTGGTTTAACGGCTATCTCAACTTAAGAAGGTCTCCCTTTTCCGTAGCAAATTTTGTCCTCACGCCGCTTTCGATCCTGTTTTTCATTTATATATTTGGGGGAGCAAACGCCGCGACCTATGGCCTTGTCGGCGGAGTAGTTGCGGTTACTGTAAGTAGTTCTATTGTCTTAGAGACGGATGCTGCGTTTACAAGGATCGTGCTCAAAATACAGGACATGTTTGTCTCTTCTCCTGTGCATCCCGCGGCATATGTGGGTGGTCTCGCGCTTTCGGAAATAATATCGGGGATCGCAGGTATAGTGCTATTCGGGGGACTTCTCGGTTACTATCATGCTGTAACGGCAACGGGTTTCTTCATTATTCTCGTGACCGTGGTGTTGCTCTGGGTGTGTATTTCTTCTCTCGGGTTTCTTCTTTCCACTTTTGCTAGGGACGTAAGGGACCTTTGGGTGTACTCTCCAATCCTCACGATGCTTCTTTCCTTCCTTCCTCCAGTGTACTACCCCCTTGAAATCGTTCCATCTTACCTTCATCCTGTCGCATACCTGGCACCCACCACGTTTGCGGCCCAGGCAATCCGAGGAGCAGCTCACATAACCCATGCTGATGCTCTTGTCAGTCTTGGCGGACTTGCGCTGTATACAGTAATTCTCGTTGCGATAGTGGGTAGAAGGATTAGGTGGAGGTCCAAGCAGTGATCAGTCGCCGCAGTTGCCACAAAAAGGCCTCGTTGAGTACCAGGCATAGCCGCACTGTTTGCACCTGTGTAGTCTAAATTCCGAGGAGCATTCATCTTCGCTATGACACCTAGGGCACACGTGCACTAGTGACACTACTAGCGGTAACTCATAAATTCTTCAGACCTTTCCCCTTTGGTCACTGGATAGTTCATATACCACGAAAATATCTCACAGGCCGCATGTAGCCTATTATTAGGAGTTATTGTGAGCGACCTTATCGGCGACCGCAGGTGCGTCTCCCGATGATTGCCACCGGTCTCAGGTGTGCTATCTTCTCGGAAAGACTCAAATGTGCTTGGGCGGTCTCCCGATCGTGGCAATAGAAATCTGTCCGGAAAAGGTGAATATCAGTGGAAGCGCCAATGTAACCTTTATGGGGCAGACCAAGAACATCGGGATGAATATCAGGAAGACACCTGTTCCGGAAAGATGGCTTGATGTGTGCGCTAGGCGAAAGGAGCTTTATCTTTAGGGGAAGACCCCGCCTGTGAGGCCGGAGTGGTTCACGAGACCGGTGCGTTAGGTTCGCGTTTTACTGTCTGAGTGGTAATGACACCAACCTCAGCCGTAAACGGCGCAAATCTCAGCATACTGGCAGTGGGAGCACATCCACCGCGTTTTCGGCGATTCCTTCGCTTCCGCTGGCGGCACGATCTTGGACGACAGAAATCCGTGTATAGTCTTTACACGCTCCATAGTTTCCTGAAAGAGTGAACGGTCAAAGGTAAGTGTGAAACTCATCATGTCTAGGTTTGCACGACTCACATATATGAGCACGCCTGCAGCATCCTTGTAGTTTGAGAGGTAAAGGTTTATCTGGGCGACGTGCTCTTTTTTCGGTAGTAGCCTTTCGTCAGATTTTGAAAGTCTTGAAACAGTCTTAAGTTCGATGAGCACGGACCTGGTTGAGCTCTCGCCATTAAACGCAGGCCATGTCAGTTCGATAAGGTCGTCCACCCGACCGGAAAGATACACGCCCTCGAGCTCGGGGTGAGCTACCTTTACTTGAACCTCCGCACTAACTCTGTACCCCCCGTACTTATCACTCATTTTTTTGAGTACTGAAGCCAAGTATTCGTGCAGAATGTTTCCGAGCGCGCCAAATTTTAGCGTTTCCTCTGTGGCAGGGTCCATTACCACTCTTTCGAAATAGACCTTCCTTGCACAATCCCATATTTCGCTTGGCCAGTATACCCCTTCCTTTCTAGGATGCGCGCCGCTACGTTCAGCATCTTCCAGTAGCAGGTGATGCCTGAGTAACTCTTCAAGATTGAAAGGAAGGATGTTTTGACTCTGATCTTCTTCAGTCAAGCCTCACGCCTCCTGTGCACACCCGTTTGGTCATTCATGTGTGAGAACATGCAGGCGTATTAAGGTTTGCCATCAGGAATGAAGCGGTGAACAAAGTTACGGTTCACGTGGGGATGACTGAACATTGCCCCGCTCGACAAGTATCCGGCGCCCTCTCTTAGGCGTATAGCCGGTACGCGCCCTCTATGGAAAGAATCCTCCTTCGACTAAGATGCGCCGTAAGGTTTCTCCAAAACGCTTTCATGTGAGCACGCGAAATCAATCTATGCAAAAACGCCATAACCCTATGGATACCCTTGTCCTTTTGGCGCTGATGCTTCTTGTGGTGAATTATGTTGAAACTATGGTCATACCTGCTCTTCCCACTATAGAGAAAGACTTTTCGGTGAGTGCAACAGCAGCCGGCTGGGTGACATCGTCGTATCTGATCGTAGGTGCCGCAACCGCTCCTCTATTCGGAAAACTCGCGGATAGGTACGGTAAAAGAAGGATGTACTTCTTTGCTGTCCTCTTCTACATGATAGCAGTTGGAATGGCTGGCTTCTCCCCAAGCATCGGATTTCTGATAGGCGCGAGGGCCGTGCAGGGTCTAGGCTTTGCAATCTTTCCAATCACGATAGCGATAATCACCGATATCTTTCCCCGCGAAAGAGTTGCGTTCGCGCAGGGCGTTCTCAGTGGGATGCTCGGTCTTGGTCCAGCTCTTGGACTGATAGCCGGCTCATATATTGTACAAGATCTAGGCTGGCAGGCTTCATTTCATACTGCATTTCTCCTATCCGCGTTGCTGTTCGGACTGTCTGTCAGGTATCTGAAGGAGACAAATGTCAGGACAAAGGAAAGCGTGGATTATGGTGGCACTGCACTGCTCATGGCTAGCGTTGTGTCGATCCTTGTTTATCTCACGGAAGGTCCGACGCTTGGATGGTTTTCGTCCGGTGAGCTTGTTTTACTTACATCCGGTATAGCAGCCTTCTTGGTTTTCTTGCCCTATGAGAGGCGCAGGAGTGAGCCGCTCATGAAGCTGAGCCTGTTTGAAATTAGGAACGTTGCAGTTGCTAATCTCGGAGGGCTTGTATCAGGGGTCGGGATGTTTCTTTTCTTTATTACTGTTGTCTACTATACACAACTCCCCTATCCGTTCGGGCTTGGCCTGAGTGTTATCCAGTCAGGTCTCCTGATGGCACCAGTCGCACTCAGTATGCTAATTTTCGGCCCGCTTATGGGAAGACTTGTCCAGAGCATCGGACCGAGACCCATCATAATAACCGGCTCACTTATCTCAATAGCTGGGTTCTTTTTACTTCTCGTAAATAGGTCAACAGGGGCCGATATTCTTTTTGATGGTTTCTTTTCTGGAATCGGTCTTGTGAGCATAATCGTGCCCCTTGTCAACATGATAGCGGTCTCGTTACCGGCTGAGTATAGGGCAGTTGGGTTCGGAATGAACACGTTACTCCGGGCGCTTGGAAGCGCAGTGGGTCCAGTTGTTGCAACCGTAGTCATGGACAGTTATCAGACTTGGTCAGTTTCTGTCATTAATGGGCGCGTGATACCGGTTGCTCTATTTCCAACAGCGCGTGCCTTCGACTATGTCAGCATGATGGGGATGGCAATGATGTCTCTTTCATTACTCGTATCTTTCTGGGCTCGCAATTATACTTTTGCTGCGAAGAATAGGGTTTCTAGCGAGCCAGCAGGCTCTGTTTGAGTATTCTTACACCTTCTTCGATTTTCTCCTGAGCGGCGGGTCCGATACTCAGTCTCAAATAGTTCTTCGGTTTGGTTCGGTAGTAGAAGTGGGTCGCAGGAACTGTAGCAACACCCCTTGAGAGGGCTCTCTCGGCGACATCACGGGCGTCTTGCCCTACATCAACGAGTGTAAAGAAGCCTGCCCTTGGTTCATATACAGTTTTTATGCCTGAGTCTGCGAGGCCGTCCAGAAGAATCCGCAATTTCCTTCTGTATTTTTCGCGTAGCTCGGGAATTCTTGAGTTGACTATACCAGTAGATAGTAATCTTGCCGTAAGTAGCTGGTTGGAAGTGGATATGGAAAAATCGAGTTGTTCAAGTACCTTGACGCGCTCAGCAAGTGCACGGTTTCGGGTTAGCACAAACCCAATCCTGAGTCCAGGAGCAAGAATCTTGCTGAGGCTACCAACGTACACAACTCTATCGCTTGCCATGTTGTAAAGCGGGGTGGGATTTTCGTGGGAAACAGGTCTGTATGGATCATCCTCAATAATTATAAAGTCGTATCTCTCGGCGAGCTCCACCAAGTGCTTCCTTCTATCCTCATCCATGATCGTGCCTGTCGGATTCTGACATGTGGGCACAACATATGCTGCCTTAGGTGTAGCCCCCTTTTTCAATATCTCCTCAAATTCGTTCGTGTTCAAACCCCTGCCATCCACAGTTATGGGAACCTGATTTCTACTTGAGAACAAGAAGGAGTTTACGCCTTCCACGAATCCTGGGTCTTCATGTACAAACCGATCGTCATGCAGCAACACCTCCGAGATCAGCGTCAGTGCGTGCTGGGCACCACTTGTGATGACGGTCTCGCCTTTCTCTATGCCGAGCGAACCCGTATAGGCGAGGAGAGAATTTCTTAGTTCGGTGAGACCACCTGCGCCAGGATAGACGAATGCAGCGCTGCCATAGTTGGCGCACACCCAGTCAAACGCATTCCTGATTTCGTTGACCGGTATAGTTGTAGGGTCTGGTGAGCCGCCAGCAAGATTTATGCTATCGCCTGTGACTCTTTCCATGATTTCTTCAATTGGTGAGAGTGATATACGCATTGAACCATTTGAAAACATAGTGGTGACAGACGTGTTGCGTTAGGAGAAGGGGAATAAAAAGAGTTTCCCAAGACTGTTACATGGAATGCATACTTTCGGCCGCTAGTCTGCTCGCTTTGGTAAGAAGGCGGATTGCCTCTGATCCTCGAGCGACAACCGTTCCCCCGCATGCCTTTTTCAGCCGGTTCATGATGGCAAGGCCGATACCTCGTTCAGGAAAAGTGTGAACCAGCGCGAATGGAAGTCCGCTTTCGTCGAATTCCCTCATTGCGGAAAAAAGTCTCCTAGCTACCTCGTACAGATCTTCGCCCTGTCCGAGGATGATCGATTTCCCTTTCACCCTTCCTGCGACGTCCGATGTGCAAAGCACAGCGTGCTCTAGCCCCGCACCGAACAGCTCCTCTGAGACCAGTACAAGTGTTTCTTTATCCGGAACCATCAGGAGAGGTTTAAGCGGCGCATAGTGACGATATTTCATGCCAGGAACGAGCGCCTCATCACTCGGTTTACCCTTTGCAAACACGCTTACATCTACTTCTCCGAATGCACTTGCCAGTTCGTCCGGCGAATACGGTCCTGGTCTTAGAACTGTAGCTCCCTTTTCTGAAAGCATCACTATAGTTGATTCAATCCCAAAGAACGTTTCACCCCCGTCAATTATCGCGTCGACCCTACCCATCAGGTCCTGAATCGCATGTTTGGCCGACGTGGGGGATGGTCTCGTGGATAGGTTCGCGCTTGGTGCTGCGACCGGAACGTGGCTTTCCCTGATCAGGGAAAGAGCAACAGGATGAGCGGGCATGCGCACAGCCACCGTGGGCAAACCAGCTGTTACAGAGTCGGCTACGCGTTCTGATTTTGGAAGTAGCACGCTCAGAGGGCCTGGCCAAAATTTCTTGGCGATTCTTTCCATGATTACAGGAATGTTTGAGCACACATCGTAGAGCTGATCCAAATCGGATATGTGAACTATCAGAGGATTGTCCGACGGTCTCCCTTTTGCTTTGAAGATCTTTCTCGTGGCAACTTCGTCAAGGGCATTTGCGCCTAGTCCGTAGACTGTCTCCGTTGGAAAAATCACGGTACCACCATTACGTATGATGCTGGCGGCCTCCCTGACGACGCTGATATCTGGCGTGACAGGGTCCACTTTTAGAATCTTGGTCAAGCTACATACTAAGTTCTGGTGTTGAGCAATAAGTGTTTTGGGTTAGCGGGCTCGTAATTCCTCCTAACACCAGTCCTAACTCTAAGGTTTCTTTAACTTTAGGGGAAGACCCCGTCCGTAACGGCGGGGTAGTTCACGGACTCCGGTACGTAAATCGCAGAGTGACAACCTGTGTAGACCGGTCGATTCGTCCCGCAAATAGTGTTCACCATTTTGGGAGACCATATCAATAACAACTCTGTCTGAAAACCTGGAGGACAGCGCTCCTTATCTGGGAGCGCGTTACATCAAGAACAGACCTGTAGTGTACGAATACTACTTTCCCCGAGGACCATGCAAGTGCGACATAGTTATAATAATTTACGTTGAACTTCTGAGTGATATAGTAGTACAGGGTGGAGTTATTAAGACCAAGGTTTGCGATGGTGAACTCGCCTGACCCCGTTACAAGTCCTTCTTCTTGAATCATTGTGTACTCTGTTGAGTTTGCGTACCGTGCTACCGTATACTGTGCATAGACGGGAATACAGACTAGGGCCACATCCAGCTCCCCTTGAGACAGAGTTATATTGGCGAATAGATAGGTATTCTTAAGGTCAAGCGACGACAGAATCCCAAATATCGAATAATAACCCGGGTTAAGTTGCATGATTTCCGGGTCGAGTGAATGCGTGTTATTGTAGAAAAATGTGCTGAATGTAGGCTGTTGATAAAAGATATGTGGAAGTGTTCTTATGGACACAAATTTGGAGGGGATCTGAGCAACGCTGAACCTAGAATCGCTTTGAAAGGAGGAGTAGGCATACGCCCCGAAAGCCAAGGTGATGACAAGTGGTAGCACAAATAGAATGAGCGGCCTACGATCTCGCACAACTAGGGTTGGTGTACTGAGATAAGAGCTTTTACCCCCCACCTCGACATCCTTATCCGTCCCCGCTAAGGGTTAATCTTCTTTTACCATCCAAGAGGAAAAAGGCCATGAGCCAGGCTTGGGTTATTGGCTTCCTTAACTTTAGGGGAAGACCCCGTCCGTAAGGGCGGGATGGTTCACGACAGCCCTATATCCCTATTGCGAGCGACCAGCCACGGGCGAGTGACAGTTTATGCCATGGTATGTATTTGTGAACCGGCGTATCGTCAGACGAGTAGGGCTGGATTTAACTCTAGAGGAGGTTAGCTGACGAAAGTATCCTTCTGTCTAGTAAGGGAGGTAATATACAGCCTCCTCATAGGCATCTTCATAAACGTGTTGTTATACCGCTGGTATAGGGTAGATCTGGTTGTGTCCGAATCCACGCCTTTAGGATCCACGCCTCCTGGTCCGTATGCAATGTACTGTATAGGCAGATGCCGTTCGCTAAAGCAGGAAGCCACTCCGTTAGGACGTGGTGGTTCACGTGGACTGCGAGATGAATATGGATTTATATAGTTCATTGTAATGAACATTACAGAATTGACGCAGAAGCGTTCAAAGAAGCTCCCCAGGCTGGAACACTTTAATCTTTACGAAAATGTAATCAGGATTACGGATAGAAAGCTCAAGCGTATTGTTGACGTATACTATGTGAACCATGAAATGTATTGTGATTTTTGTGAGACCAACGAATGTATTCACACGGGTTATGCGTGGAGCGTTTACGAACACTATACAAGCGTAAAGAGGCCATGACGAACCGCGTTTCCGACGTCGACGAATCCGCTCGGCGCTTGCGAGAAACCGCTTTCTGGAAGCATTATCGAAACATTGAAAGAGCTCTCAGCTTTACTGAAGAGGATTTCGTCAATGGTGCAGCCATTCATAAGGCCATAGTGGAGGGTGTCGCCGGGTGTGAGAGGGTTGTCAGCGAAGCGGCAGACCTGATACTTGCCCGAAAGGGAAGGCGACCCCCCAGAGAATTCACCGAAAAGCTTGTTGAACTTGTCAGGTGCAGAATGCTCGAGCCGGCTCTTATGGGGGAAGTGTTGGACGTGCACCGCCTCGTTTACTGCGCAAAAAGCTCGAAAGAATGGTTGCCGGTGTATACGGGACTTGTGAGAATAATGGAAGTGCTCGAAGCATGCTGGAAGTACCTTGAGCGGCAACTAGCCTTAGCCTAGATGAGGCGGGCGAATATCATAACCGCAAAGAGAAGAAACAGGTAGTTAACAGAAAGAAGGAAGCCTGACCTATAGGCTTTCTTTGTTTCCTTTACGTAGGCGTAAACTGAATAGCCGATCAGGGCGGCGTTGAGTACAGTTACGCCCACAAGGTAAATGGGTGACAGTTTTGTAAAAAAATACACAAGATAGGTGGGTACGATAAGACTAGAGTTCCAGTATACCATATATTTGGAAACGCTCTTTTGATCCTTCAGTACGGGGAGAACCGGAACGCCGGCCTTTTGGTAGTCTTCCTTTCTGAAGCACGCAAGCGACCAGAAATGGGCAGGTTGCCAGAGAAATACAACGGCAAAAAGAAGGATGGGTGTGAACCAGTCCCGTAGAAGTACTGCAGACCACCCGCCTAGCGCTGGAATTGCTCCAGGAATCCCGCCCCAATAAACCGCAGAAGGTGTGTTTCTTTTTAATCTGAGCGTGTAGAACCACACATAACTTATGACCCCAACTAGAACAATCGCAAATGTGACTACGTTGATGATTAGAAACGTGAGCGCAAGTGAAATGACGACAAGGACCATTCCAAAGGCAAGGGCGTTCCGTGGGGGTATCCTACCCGATGGCAACGGTCTGTGAGCCGTTCTCTCCATCAGTGCGTCGATATCGCGGTCAATATAGTTGTTGAGCGCCGCCGAGCCGCCGAGAGCAAGGTATGAAATTATAAGCATAGCACCAGCCCTGAGCAGAGGAAGTTGATAGCCCCGCGCAATCACCATGCTTGCGAGCACAACAAAGATCATAAGGGAAATGAGATTGGGTTTAGTGAGCGTAAAATAATCGTGCAGCTTACCCATCTCTTCTTTTGGCACGAGTAATTGCTTTAAGCGTTACTCGTCTTCAAGATTCGCATGGTCGATCAATTCGTCGGGGGCAACCTTCTTTCTGCAATCCTTAGTGCGGTTCATGCCGGTTGTCAACGTGGTCTTTTCCGATCTTCTAGCAAAGGTAAACATCTATTCCTAGCCTTATTGTGCGAAAAACGACAACACCCGTAGCAGCGCTCCTTGAAACGCAGCCGTAACTATCAAGCCGGCGCTAAAGGATTGCGACCATTGACACCGCGTGCATGGTGTCAGTTGGCTTCCGGTGCAAATCGTTCAGAAGAGCGTTGCCATCATCGTGAAGTTGCCGGGTTTCCTGGTACGCTACTGGCATCATCACGCACGCTCTTGAGCAAGTCGACTTTGTTGGATTCGGCCATAATTTTCTTAAGCACTACCCTGTCCTTCGGTAGAATGCGATCTGCTTCCCCGGGTGTGAAGTATACCCGCTTAGTCAGTCTACATTTGCTCTAACAATCTCCAAAGTAAACCCAATCAAGTGTTTCTATACCATTACGAGGGAGCGTCGACGGTACACGAGAGGCTTATTGCTTGCGAAACCAAGGTCAAATCATGTCCTCTGAAGAGGAATACTACCTGGTATACCCGAGGGAGGGAATCGTCATGGAAGAAGGAGAGGTTGAAAGGTTGATCGTTGTAGCCCAAAACAACCTTGCCGAGGTGGACGATTCCCAAGCGCCCATTCTACGCATTACATTCCCCGATAGCTTTCAGGCAAGGGACTTCAGAGAAAAACTGGACAACTACTATCCGAAATGGACTATGGAGAAACTTATCAGATCCTGAAGGCGTCACGTGGGTCTTCTTTTATGATTTTGAGCGCAAAAGCGGTGTTGCTTCTTTCCACGCCGTCGATGACAGTGAACTGTTCTATGACCTTTTCAAGTTCATCCTTTGTTCTCGCCCTGACAAGAACGACAAAGTCGTTTTCACCGAGCACAAAGTATACAGCCCACACTCCTTCTATTTGGGAAAGTTTCCTACCGACTTCTTCGGCATACTGAGGACCGTACTTGGCACGTATAAGTGCGATAGCGGTTATTGAATTGCCCGTCTTTTCCGTATCGAGCAGGGGCAGGAAACCCTTCAAAAGACCTATATCCTTTAACTTCTTTATCCTGTTGTGGACGGTAGACTTCGACACCCCGACCTTCTGCGCTATGTTTTCGAGATTGAACTCTCCGTTCTTCAGCATATACCGTAGAATATGCTGATCTGTCTCATCGATCTTCGGCTTTTTTGGCGCAGACATGATACGCCGTTTATGTGAACTCGTTGCCTTTTTTAAACTTTGTTCAATAAGCCCCCGGGGCTGCCGAATATGCTTTTACATAAGGCTACATGAATCTGTGCGTACATGACAACCCTAAGGGGCCGGACGCAAAGTATATCCCATGATGCGTGTGACCTGAAACTTTGCCACCGTCGGCGACAATTTGCACGCGCTCCAATGTATATGTTGCTCTATTCATACTCAACAGGGTCGACGATGCCCGCTATTTTGAATGCAGTTTTACGCATAAAACAGGGACCACATTTTCCACAGTGCTTTTGGCCGCCTTCGTAGCAGCTCCAGGTTAGATCGAGCGGAGCATGTACCTTAATACCAAGCTTTACTATTTCATGTTTAACGAGATTCCCCACGGGCATAAGGACCTCTATTCTCTTTTGCAGATTTGTCGAAAATGGAAGAACCTCGTTAAACTTCCTGACGAAGATCATCTCGTTGTCGCTATAGGCCCCAGCTTCCTCTAGGTTCACACCTATCGAAATATAGTCGTACCCTTTTTCTTCCGCATACGCGGTCGCAAGAGACAGGAATACGAGGTTCCTCGCTGGCACCCATTCATGTGCAAGCTCTGCCCCCGACATGCCGTCTTTCCTTACACTCAATCGTCTGTTTATCAATGAAGAGCTCCGAACAGTGTTCTCAAAAAAGTCAAGATCTAGTTCTATGAGCCTGCACCCGAGGGTTTTGGCGATTTTGTGGATGCTTTCCGATTCCTTGCGTTCTGCCCTGTGCCGGTACCTAAAATGAAGTATATCAATTTTGTAACCGTGAACTTTGAGAATGGTGGCGGCAACCGTGCTGTCCAGTCCGGCACTGCATACGGCGAGGACCCTTTTCCTTGCTTTACTAACAGAGTGGCGGGACTTCCAGAGGGAAATCTCTCTATCCGCCATCTTGGTGTCAATCCTAAGGAGGGTGTATGGCGACAGTTGCCTGACTGGACTGGACTTCCATAGCGGTTTTCCAAAATCGTCGAAGTAGTAGTCCATCGAAGCAAAGTACAACGCTCTAAGCTTTTCCTTATACTGCAAAAACATCGGCTTATAGTTTACCGCGAGATAAAGTGTGTTAGGTTGCCTAGTGTCTGCAACCGCAAGCGCAAAGCTTCCAACGACCTCATCTCTTAGGATTTTTGCGAGGTGTTCGGCACTTCCATTCCAGATTTTCTCAAGAAGAGGAGGAAGTATAGCCGAATCTATTTTTGATGTTCTCTGTAGATTGAGTCTCGCCTCCAGTTCTTTGTCGTTTGATATCGTTCCGTTATGTGAGACTACTATAGTGCGTCCGACGAAGGGCTGGATATGATCGTTGTCCTTACGTTGCGAATATTCAGTGGTTGGCTCCGCCCTGTTGTTTGCTATTACGAGGGCAGTGTCTGTACGCACGGGAATCTTAAAAGGGCTAAGTTTCGGTATACCCTTAGCCTTCAGGATGTCAAGCTCACCATTTTTTCTTACGCCAACTACTCCAAAGCTGTCGCGGCCTCTGTCGGCACCTCTATAAAGCATTCGCCTCAGCCTATAGCGAATTTCAAGCAGCTCATCTTCGGACCTTTCTTTTCCAAACATTATGCAGCCAAGTACCGTGCACACCTTCATGTACCCCGTTTGTGACCCCAGACGACTCTTTGTAGCTGCAGTCCCACTCTGAAGCCAAATCCTCCGTGGAGATTCTGCTCTATCAGACATGCGAGAGCTTCTGAATAATCAGGACGATTGCCGTCCGGCTGCACGAACACATCACCCCTCCGGAGGCCAAGTTTTTGACACAGCGTTTTTGCTTCCACAAGGTCCTCCCGTGGGTTTGTGATTACCAGTTTGATGTAAAACGATTTTGTATCCTGCAACCACTCAAGACCAAAGTCCCTTACAAAGCCAGCGTTGGAAAGTTTTGGAGATACTGACCATATATCGACATTTTCGAGCAGAGTGTAAGAGGGTCTAATCGTTCCGTTGGTTTCGACGAGAACCCTGTGTGAATATTTCTTTGCCATCAAGACAAGCTGGTCCAAGTTCTGAAGAAGTGGCTCACCTCCTGTTATGCTCACAAGGGGGACCGCCAAGTCACCAAGAGGTAGGGTATTTGCCACTTCTTCTTCCGTCATGAGAAAATAGTCTTTTCCTTGTTCCGCCCTGCTTTGGCGTATCCAGCTGTATTTCGTGTCACACCAAACACAGTTCAGATTGCAACCATAAAGTCTAATGAAATATGAGGGCACCCCACTAAGAACGCCTTCTCCCTGAACGCTTCTAAATAGTTCACAAACCTTTATATGAGCCAAGATCAACCTCCCGCCGGGGTTTGTATAGCGGATCGGTGAGAGACCCACCCGCTTCGGCTGTAAGCGATGCGGATGAATTAAGGTCTACGCAGCTACAAAGCACATTGGCTTGTCTTCAGTTTCCGATTCCGTTATAAAAGTCGTTGGTGACCATAACGTTTATCCGCATCTACGGCTTGGAAGGATGTGCCCTCGGTAAACATTTGGCTTGCAAGAAAGACCGCGGTTCTTCTCACCATGTGCGCTTTCCTTGCCGAAAGTCAGGCACTTGTGGGAATGGCAAACAGCTTTGAGGGGCTGGTGCAGCTCACGCTGCAGGCGGACTTGGCATTTGCCACTTCCTGGCTGCTTGCGATGAACCAGGTGGTGATGCTGTTACTCGGGGGGTTCTTGCTTTTGATTCTTGCGATTCGTATACTAATCAGAAAGTTCTACAAACATCTAAAATGAATCAAGCGACCCTCGAGTGCTCCCTCCCTCGGCTTCCTCCTGAGGCTTGATCGACGACATACGAACAGCTTAATACAATACCTTTTGGATATAGGCATCATGAGCCTTCCTCCCGGCCAGTTTTATTCAAAAAACTGGATAATATACTCTGCACTCGGGGAACCTGCGGTTGACCCCAAAAGCTATAGACTCTATGTCGAAGGGAGTGTGAGTAGCCCCTATTCGCTTACATACGACGAGCTCCTCGAATTGTCAACTTATGAATACGTGAACGATTTCCACTGTGTCACTAAGTGGAGCATTAAGGACGTACACTGGACCGGCGTTCCCCTTAGATCCCTGATCGAGCGGGCGTCGCCCAAACCCAGTTCCGACTGGGTGCTCTTTATCTGCCTCGACGGGTATACTACCCCTGTCCCTCTTGAGGATGCGATTGACAGCCGCGCAATCGTAGTTACAAAAATGAATGGAAAGCCCCTTTCGAATGAACATGGATATCCTGCAAGGCCCTTTATCCCGCATCTTTATGGATGGAAGAGCGCGAAATGGCTCACCTCAATACGCGTAAGACAGGGTTATACAGACGGTTTTTGGGAGACACTTGGCTACCATGAAAGAGGTCGCGTAGACTCGGAGGAGAGGTACAAGGGCTTCGCATGGAGGGACATAAAAAGGAGCGGGTCACATTTTTCGAAAGAATAGTGTACTACCTTTTAAGTTTGCCTTCGATGAGCGTGCGTAAGACGTAATTCAGTATACCTCCGTTTCTGTAGTACTCCACTTCCACTTGGTTATCAAGTCTAGCCTTTACCTCAGTTTCCCTCTTGTTGCCTCTTTCGTCAGTTACTCTGAGAATCAGCGTCGCACCGGGTGAGGAGAGTTCGCTTAGCCCGATTATGTCTATGATCTCCGACCCTTTGAGTCCGAGTGTAGTAGCGTTCTCTCCCCTTGTGAACTCAAGAGGTAAGACACCCATGCCTATCAGGTTACCCCTGTGAATTCTTTCAAAGCTCTGGGCCACGACAGCTCGGACGCCCAGTAGAGCAGGACCCTTTGCCGCCCAGTCTCTCGAGCTACCCGCACCGTATTCCTTACCTGCTATGACAACAAGCGGCACACCCTCCGATTTGTATCTCATCGCTGCATCGTAAACACTCATGCGTTCACCTGATGACTGGTGCAACGTGTACCCACCCTCAACACCGGGTAGCATAAGGTTCTTTATCTTGGTGTTAGCGAATGTGCCCCTCATCATAACCTCATGGTTACCCCTTCGTGAGCCGTATGAATTGAAGTCAGCAGGCCTTACACCGTGCTCGATCAGATATCTTCCGGCAGGCGAGTCTTGCATGATCGATCCAGCTGGGGATATGTGGTCTGTGGTGACCGAGTCACCAAGTATAAGGAGAATTCTTGCGTGTGTTATGTCTTGTACTCTTCGAGCTTCTTTTGGGTCAAAGTCGTCGAAGAAGGGAGGCTTCTGTATATACATGCTTTCTTTGTCCCATTTGTATAGAGTCCCCGAAGGAGTATTGAGCTGATTCCACTCTGGAACCATTCTGTCAAAGTTAGAGTATCTTTTCCTGAACATTTCAGGTGCTATTGCCCTTTGCATGACCTGTTGAACTTCTTCTGAGCTCGGCCAGATATCTCTCAGATACACGGGTTTTGAACCTGCAAAGCCAAGGGGGTCTCTGGATAGGTCCTTGAGCACTGAACCCGCAATCGCGTATGCAACTACGAGCGGCGGTGACATGAGATAGTTCGCTCTTACGTCTTTATGAATTCTCATTTCGAAATTCCTGTTTCCTGAAAGTACGCTACTTACAACTAGGTCGTTTACTTCGATTGCTTCTTCTATTTCTTTTGGCAAAGGTCCGCTGTTCCCGATGCACGTAGTACAGCCATAGCCCACGATCCCAAAGCCAAGTGCCTCTAGGTAACGTAGAAGGTCACTGGCCATCAGGTAGTCAGTGACGACTCTTGACCCGGGTGCGGAGCTAGTCTTAACGAATGGCGGCACTCTCAGACCGAGCTCAACTGCCCTCTTTGCAAGTAGACCAGAACTTATCATAAGATAAGGATTGCTCGTGTTGGTGCAGCTCGTTATCGCAGCTATCACTATATCGCCGTCGTGCAGTTCAAATTTTTTGCCGTCGCGTCCGACGACAGCGCTTGTGAGTCCTCCCGGGTAACCCTTCCTCTTGTTTCTCTCCTCGACCACCCGGTTAATGGATGACGTAACGCTTGAAAGGTCAAGTTTGCTCCAGGGCAGCGCAGGACCTGCTATTGTTGGTTCCACCTTGTCCAGATCTATCTCGATTATTTGTGAGTAGTCCACGGATGTACCTCCGAAAACACCGAACATTCCCTGCGCCTTGTAGTATTCTTCTACCAGGGCTATGTGCTCCTCACTCCTTCCGGTAAGCCTCAGGTAATTAAGAGTCTCCTGATCCACAGGAAAGAGCGCAGCCGTGGCACCGTACTCGGGGCACATATTCGAAACCGTGGCTCTATCGGGGACAGTCAGGTTCAGCACGCCCTCTCCGAAGAACTCAACGAACTTGTCGACAACATTCTCCCGCCTAAATACGTCGGTTAACGTGAGCACAAGGTCGGTTGCGGTGACTCCTTCTCTTAGACGGCCAGTTAGCTTTACCCCAACGACCTTAGGTGTTGTAAGCGAGACAGGCTGGCCGAGCATGGCAGCCTCGGCCTCTATGCCTCCAACGCCCCATCCGAGCACGCCAAGTCCGTTTATCATCGTCGTGTGTGAGTCAGTTCCAACTAGGCTGTCAAAGTAAACCATGTTCTCCCCATCTATATTCGAAATCATCACGTTTCTGCCGAGATACTCTAGGTTTACTTGATGAACTATGCCTGTTCCGGGCGGAAACAGGGTAAAGTTAGAGAATGCGTTTTGGGCCCATTTGAGGAAGGTGTATCTTTCCTTGTTTCTCCTAAACTCGAACTCCATGTTCTTCTGGATCGCGTCGGGCATTCCCCAAAAGTCCACCTGAACGGAGTGGTCAACCACAAGCTCAACAGGAACAACCGGGTTGACTATTTTCGGGTCTAGCCCTTCACTGTTCACGAAATCCCTCATTGTGGCCAAGTCAACCACGCAGGGAACGCCGGTAAAGTCTTGCATAAGAACCCTCGCCACGCGAAAGGGTATCTCCTTGGTAACGGGTTCTCGTGCGTTCCAGTCTGCAAGCAAGTTAATATCTTGGTCAGTGACCGAAAATGAGTCATAGTTTCTAAGTAGAGATTCAAGCACAACCCTAAGAGATAGCGGGAGTCTTGAGACCCTCCCCATACCCGCCTTTTCCAGTCTCTTTAAAGAGTAGTACTGGTACCTTTGCCCACCTATCTCAATAAAGTCCACCGAATCCTGCTTAACGCGCATCTCGCCCATCTGGCCCCACAGTTGTGTGCGCAACACAAGTTATTAACCCTTTGTTCTTCTCTGAATCTGGCACCACTGAGGTCATGCCCTCATCGGCTGATGATCCGTGGCATCAAATGCATTTGACGCCTTAACTAAAGCGATCCCGGAACGTATCCTGTGAACCGAACCTGCAATCCGATCAGAGTATAGGAGAATGGGACATCAGGTTCAGCTTCACCATACATGTGAAAGATAAGAGTCTGACCCACGGCGGGAAGCGGCTGGTAGACAAGGTTGCCGCCCAGTTCCCAGTATGAACCAAAGGAGTGCGACAGGGGGTCGATTAAAATCGACATGTTCTCCCTTCCTTGATAGGATACCTGAGCATAAGGTTGCATCTTATCCACCGCCCAGATTGGGATTGAGAGTCCTGCAACAAAACTAAATACCCATGGGACGTATTTACCCATTACGAGCTTCTTACCTACAATGTCGGCTGTGTACTCTCTGAACTGAACGATAAGGGTGACCTGCCTCTGAATCTCACTCTGATTACCTGCTTTGGTAAAGAGGACTCCGATATCTCCTGTTTCCACATCTTGAAGCTTGATTTCCTCAGCAATTTGCAAGGCGAGGAAAGTTAGCTCCCAGCCGTCGAACACTCTGTATTTCCGGGTTGTGTTTTCGACTAGCATGTTCCAGAGAAAGCTGGACAGCGAGTAGTAAAAGGCTGGTCCCTCTAGAAAGCCCTCTGCATAGTTCTGGGAAAAAATGTCTTTAAGAGGAGCGTGACCATCTGGAAAAACCCAACTAGGAACAGGATTCAGGTGAAAAGAGGTAACCGCGTCAACATAGCAGGTCACGTATGTCCATCCTCCGGTGGTCCGAACTACCTGTGACACCCTCGCGCTTACGCACAGGACGCCTAGGGTCCATTTCCTTGGTACAGTATAGTTTGCCCAGTGAATGCGGTCGCCGACCCTTGCTGTCACACACTGTGACCCGATCGCCATAGATCCTGGTATGTCGCTAGCGACGATACTGATCGTGAACACTGGATTAGCCGAACATATCGTGGATTCAGATGAAAGATAGAGACAGGGCAATGTTCCGTTGTAAACAGTTATACGAACTGCCAATGTAATGTTGTTTTCAAAATATGTCGTGGTCGTGTTGGTTATGGTATCTGTGTTTGTCACGGTCTTGAGCGTGGTGTTGTAAACCTTCATGTACTGGACGCTAGCTGATGGTGGATAGCTGAGGAGGAACGGAGACGCTGAAGGAGGATATTCTAGCTCCAGTACGAAGGGTTTTATTTCGGGCTGAGTGCCTTGCGAGTTCAGAGGTGCAGGGTACAGCGTGAAGTCCACGCTCTTAGGCTCATTGTATTCTGAATAGTAAAATCCACCAAGATCGGAAGCGGTTGCGTAAGCGTCGGGAGACACGAGCGATGCGTTCATCCTAAGAACTGTGAGCACAGCGCGTAGCGCAGTTCCGTTAGCTCCCGCCTCGAAAAGAGGGATAGGTGATTTTAGCTCTGTTCTGCGTGTTGTCAACGCACTTGTGTTTATGAAGAGAGGATAACGTAGCGAGTATACGCGTTCTTGGCTCTCATTCAAGATTTTTACCGGTAACGCTATACCATCGCCAATGGCATTCGGCCGTAGTGCCTGGTCGGTCGTCTCCATTGGCGTACTACGTTCAAGTCCAAGTCCGGCTTGGGCGAGCAAGGATAGCGCGATAAGTAAGAGCGGGAGCCATATTCCCATCTTCTTCAGGTCCAGTTCAGGTCACCTCGCTTGTGTCCGGCACGTGCCGATAAGACCTTAATGCCCATCCAGACATGCGAGCAAGCTCAGTTAGGTAGAACATGAGTGCTAGAATGAGCGTTGCCTCGAGCCTGACCGACCTACCTGGATAGCTGGATAGCCAAAATGACATTGCGACCACTGCAACACCGAGTACAATACCCGCCAAACTGTGATGCATGATCAGGCGATAACCAAGTACCCCGCCTAAGAACATATACATCAGACTTCTGAACGTGAAAGCAAAGAAACCAGATCCGATCTTTTCGTCCGCGAAGCCAACCTCCTCGATAATGCATACTTCCTCAGACCTGACCGTCTTATTCACCTCCCCCTGCGTCGCGACCAGTTACCAGATGTGACGAAGTTTTGCAGTTCTGTCTTGGTAGGCATGATAGAGCATCTGAGTACCCTGTTTCCGCACCTCATTATTCCTTCCCCCTCATCGCTGTGGAGAAGTGCCTGCGCCTCTTCTCGCCTCAGCTTGTAAACATCTTCAAGAACAGATAACGCTGCACTCTGCTGGCGGAAGAGGAAAGATGTCGACGCCTGTTCAAGCACGGTTCTTCCGGCCGGAGTTCTAGCTACATCCCAAGGTCTCTGAGTTATGAACATAAGACCTTTACTGTACTTTCGCACCCTCCTCGAAACATTTTCAAAGACCCCCATGGTCGCCTGATAGTCAACAAAGAGCCATGCCTCATCAACAAAGAAAATACCCTTGTTCCTATCCCCGAACAACTCCCTTTCTATCAAAAGGGCTAATAAGGTCATCACAAGCGCCTTTAGACGATTCCTCCCCCCTACCCTGACTTCCTCTAGCCGCTTGAGGCCGAATACAACATCCCCGGATATCGCGGGTGGCTCACCTTCAAAGACATTCGAGTCGGGCGGATAGGTGCAGCCGGCCATAAGCTCTGCAATCTGTTTTGCCTCGCTATCGTGTTTTAAGAGCGACACAAATTTTGCCACACTTGAGGCCTTTCGGGCGTACTCAAACACTTTCCCCCTTACAATGTTGTTTAAGGAATCAAACTCCTGTCCCTTCGGTAGATAGAACTCCGCCAGCAGATCGGCAACGTCCTCTTCTCTTAGAACGTTGTCAGTCCTCATTAGTTTGAAGGGATCAAGGCCGAGCTCTTCGCCAGGTGCCATTCGGTAAGCCATGATGTCAGGGTGAATGTATGAACTTGAGTCCACGTACTCGTTTTCCGGATCAAGACCGATAACCCTTACATCCTTCCCGTATTTTTCCTTTAGTCTCCTCAGTAGCACCTTAGCGGTCATGGACTTGCCAGAGCCCGTCTCCCCGAGTATGACGATGTTCTGGTTGGGCTGCTGCCAAGGATTGAACATTATTGGCGAGCCCGTCGCCGACCTTCCTAGGAAAACGCCTCCCGCGTTAACAAGATTTTCAGAAATCAGAGGATAAAGCGTTCCCATTGAAAGCGAATCGGCGAATCGCGGTCTTATGCCTATAAACCCCAGTTCGGAGTGTACGTGGTAGTTAAAGAGTTCGCGCTGGAAGAACCTTGGCACATCCACGAGTAGCAGGTGCCTCCTTGCAATATCAGCAATTTCGTTTCTTTTTGCCAGCATTTCATCGTTAGTTTGGCCAAGGTAAATAAGGTAACACCAGAACTTAACGAGCGTGACGCTTGCACCGATGTTGGCGGCAAGGGTTCTCACTTTGAACAGTTTCTGAATTGTAGTCACCGATGCCGACCCTGTCGATGTTATCTCTTCGAGCCTGTTTCTTACCCTGTCGACCAGTGATACCGCGTTTGACCGGGAAAGCGTGTTCCAGATAAGCACAAGCTCGTCAGTCACGGGAAAGAATTCCGCGAGTACACCCTCCTTTAAGATTGAAGAGTATCCGGAAAGCACGGCAGCCTGGCCGAACCAGCCATTTCTGAGGACTACATGGTCTGGGGCCACCTCTCCTATTTCTAGAGGAGTGGTCGACTTTTGTCCCAGCGGTGCCGCTCCGAACGTCGTAAGCTCTATCTGCTTCTTTGTTCCAAGATAAAACTCAGGGTAATTTACGTAACCTTCCTCACCTTCATACTCATACTTCTGCCACTTACTCTGACAAATTAGTATTCCTTCCTCGACGGTGTGGAAAATTTTTACAAATTCTATTTTAAGTACGTCGCGTTCTTGGTCGCTAAGAAGCTCGAAGGGGGTTGGCTCAAGCTTCCACCAGAAGAATTCTTCCGGAGTATCTCGTCTTGTTTGAGCAAATATGGCCGAAATTCTTGTCATCATTAATTATGTTTTTTCCTCTTAAATACCGGGATGAGTTCGCTCATTGTCGTCTTCCGTCGAACTGATCCGCTTGCGCCGTGGTGATGCAAAGAGGTCATGGTTCAGGTGTGAGTGCGCCAGCTCCTTGGTGCGCCTTATGAAGTGTGATCCGAACTGTGTATAGTTCTCGCGCAGAACGTCAGACCTTCGCCCTTTGCGCTTTTGGGCTGCCGCCTTGTTCCCAATATTGGTGGCTGAAGGGGAATCAGGATAGCCAAAATAGTATTTTGCTTCCTCTATCCAGCCAGCCCTGTATCTTTCTCTGTAGTAGTCTGCATAGGAGGGGCTGTTCAGCCCGGTGAGCGCACCAGAGGTAGGCTGGTCAGTGGACGAACTCGTTATTTTGTCACCATAATCGGCGTGATAAGGTTTCCTACCGGCCCATTTTCTCGATATTCCAGACGCAAGTCCTCCTACTCCCCCTCCTCCTACAACGCCGAACGACACAAATGAGGGGAGGAAGGTGAAAAATATCGGGCTTGCGAGAAACATGACCACCGAGATTACTGAGGGAGCAGCGAGCGCAAGTTTGGAGAACAGTGCAAGGGCGATCGCGGATATAACACCCGCTATTGCAAGCCCTGCACAGAGTTCAAAGAAGAAACCGACAATTCTTCTCAGCGGAGGAAAGAGCCATAACACCGAGAGGATGGGTGCTGTTACGATAATCGCACCTACAAGAAGGTATCTTAGAACGGCGAGTGCAGTCGCCACTGCCAGAGCAAAGACCAAGTCGGCTGACAGCGTGGCGAGAAATGGGACAAAATAGCCCACCGTTGCTCCTGCAAGAATTAGCGGTATGTCGAGAAGGAGTAGCCCTCCAGGATTCCCGTAGGCGATTAGACCATTACCGACCGTATTAATAACGCCTGCAAATGCGTTGTAAAAGTACGGTGCTGTCAGCATGACAAGCGATACCATTATTCCGTCCTTGGCGAGCCTGACCACAGTGTCAGCAAGATCGTCTGCTCCTTCTGACCAGATCGTCCAACCTAGGTCGGCGATAAAGAAAGCACCTAGGAAGCCGAGCGATACTCCTTCGGTATAGGAGTACATCTTGTCCATGGCTTCTCCAAAGGACCCGCCAGCGGCTCCGAAGTAAGGAATGTCTACGAACAAGTCGAATGGTACATTGAAAACCCCACTTATGAAGCTGTAAGCAGGGCCGGCTACACTCTTTACGAAGTCCATTACGGCGCCTACTAGCCAGTTAGTTGTGTTCGAGGTGCTTTGATTGACAACAACAATGTTTACGCTCGCTTCAGCAGACGGCGTCCCGTTCGATGCCGTCACGATTACTTGGTAGTTTCCGGTGGCGTTGTACAAATGCAAGGCCGTAAAGCTTCCAGATGTTATCTTGGTAAACGTACTCGCACCGTCCCCCCAGTTTATGCTTGCACCCCCCGACGTATTCGCCGGAAAAACCTGTCCTGTAAGATTTACGTCAAGCGGCGGACTGCCTATGGTTGGGTTCGCAGAGATTTGCAGGTAGTCTGGTCCAGAGTTTTGTGTTGCCGATGATACGGAAAACCAAGCTGGTCCGAAGTTAAAAACAAGGAGTACCAGTGCGCCAATTGTAAAGTAGCCAGCGGCCTTTTCCACGTGGCCTGCAACCAAGTAAAGCGCGCAAGCACCCATCGAAACTGCAACTGCTCCGTATGCAAGATATGCGATGTCTGCCGACCCCGGAAAGCTGTAGCCCGTTTGCGGAAAGAGTGTGGTGAGCAGTGTGTATCCAAATGCGACGATGAATGCCGAAAGAAGGGTGAGCATAAACATCTTTCCACCTTGTCTTTGTCTTCCCGTTGCAAAAAGAATCGCGGAGACGGCCACGCCGCCGGCTACGACTATCCACACGACAAAGAAAAAGAAATCCACGGTCCTTTCGGTGAAACCGATTAGTGTGAATAAATCAGTGTGCAAGTGTGGTTACACCGGAGTGACAGCAAAGCATCACTGAACGGGATTTCTCAACCTATATCGCCCCTGTGAGTATCGCCCAGCCAAATGTAAGTAGGAACGCCGCTATTATGACACCCTCAAGCGAACGCTTGAATCCTTCATTCATATGCCCTCCGCGGTGCACGACAATCGCCGAATAGGCAAGCATGAGTGCGACAACTATCCATGCGGCATAAAATAGGTAGTCAACCAGGTCCACCAGTTGTTGAGCCCCTGGAAAAGCCTGAGGCTCGGGTGTAAAGGGTGCCTGAGCATAGCCGAGCTTAGGAAATGCGAGGACGAACAACAGTAGCGTAAGTAATCTATATCTCATGTATCTCACCGTGTTTTCTTGCAATGATTTAAATACGAAAGTGACGGAAACGATGACCGGCATGTGGCTCGTGCTTTGACCTGCTAGTCGATTCTGTTCTTATCCCTGAATTCAGCAAGCTTGTTTTTTCCTTGACTGGTTATCTCCCACTTGTCATTTACGTGACTCACAAATCCGGCTTTCAGGTGAGCTTCCAGGAGACATTCCAACCGTCTCCTTGGCTTTGCGCTAATGCTTGTAAGGTATGTAAGCGGAACCGGAATCGCGGTCTGCTCGAGAATTTCGAGAAGTTTGATGCCTAGCACTTGGAACTCTGCTGAAAGGGAACCAAAACCTGCCGTGTTTTGTGTACTCACTCGTATGCGTCTTGGCGGCTCAGGCAGTCGCCGAAGGATTGCTCTTAGGGTAAATGCACCCACTTTAGCCCTGCGAGAGAACTTCTCTATCGGAATCCCATCGATCACTGAAAAGATAGCAGCACATGCTAGGTCGTACGGTTTCCCTGAACTGCCGGTCATTCCTTTAAGAGCTTCTCTCGCAAGGTCAACGACTTCTGCATGTATGGTTGTAGTATCCCCAAATACTGTTTTCGCCACTCTTTCAAGAAAAACCTCGGGTCCACATGTGCCAGGTCTTCTTGAGTGGTAGATGTCTCCGAGTGCGAGCGATACTTCGGCAAACTGGCGACCATGTATGCCCGTGGAATGCTTTCTAATGGCCCTGATGATCTCATCCATACCGAATGGTTCACGCCGGAGCCTGAGTTCCCAAACGATTGATGCGGCAGTTATTAGCGAGGATTTGTAACGTTTTGATGCCGATAAGAGGTTTCTTTCGACACCTTTCTTAATCGCCTCTTCCACTGAGGGAGAAACGCCGAAACCTCCGCATAGCTCTGCAAGTGTACGCAGTATCTTATGTGTCCTCTCATTTTCCCTTTTGACAATGTAAGCCTTGTACAGCCCCTTCTGCAACCTTTCGAGACTTCCGCCCCCCGAGATAAAGGATCCTGCGATGGGCGCAGGTCTTGTGGAGTGTGTTGCTATTGATCTTATACGGGTTGGCCCTCGGCCGAGTAGAAGGTTGAAGCTGTCCTGCTCAACCAGGAGCTTTGATTCAAGACCGCATCCGTCGCATACATAGAAACCTTGTCTTCCCGGAACCAAGAGGCCACCACATATCTCACACTTATTTGAGAGGTCGATTTGTTCGTCTAGCGGATTCACTCTCCTTCACCATACCCTATAGCATCCGTACATTCGGGTGATTTGTTTCTCAACAAACAGTTCACCGATACTATGCTTTCAACTAGAATAGTTTAATCAGATGAAGAAGTTACGAACGTATATATGCGCACTAGGCTTTTTGTCCCCGGCTAATCGAGGCGTTATTCATGAAACTCGAGACCAGCAGTCTACCGTCTTCGTCTACTATGAATGAGCCTATGGACTTTGAATCCCCCCTCTTAACAAAGAAATATGTACCGGTCCAGGCCAAAATGAGAAGACCCGCGAAACCAACGGATACGTCGGTGGGGTAGCTCACCGGTAGTACGGACAATCCTAGGCCAACCATGTTAACAAGCGTAATCACGACAGGAATGAAAACGTGTGAAGTCACGCTGAACTCAGAACGGAAGTTTCTGAAGTAGAACAGAGGGAGAGCAATAGAGTCACCTAGCCTTCCCAGTATCCAGCATATACTTGCGGCCACAGAAACGGCATAGTAAGCGTACTGGAAGCCCATAAAGAGTGGAAAAACAAACGCGATAAGGAGTGAAGTGGCACCCACAAAGAGTGTGGAAAATACAGGTGTCTTGTGCGTCTTGTGGACTTTAGCGAATACCGATGGCAACCCTCTTTCGCGTGCTAGGCTGAATAGGATACGTGAGGCGCTGATGTTTGTTCCAATATTTGACACGAGTAACGAGTTTACTGCCATAATAACGAGGAACATCGCTAGCGCGGAGGAAATACCAAATGTGAGCTTGACAATTGGCGCGTCTGCACTTGCAAGCGTCGAAGCATTGGACACCCCCCACGCGGCCACCAGTGCATAGGAAGAGAGTACCATGGATAGTCCCCCAACCATCACAGCGAGCCACATGCCCCGCGATACGCTCTTAGCGGGCGACTTAGCCTCTTCGCCGAGATAAGTAGCCGTTCCGGCCCCCGCTATTGAGATGACCGCAAGCAGGTAACCCGTGGCAAGTCCGGACACCCCCCGTGGCGCTAAGTGTATATTAGTAAATACGGAAAGCGTGTTACCAGCGCCTGCATGTATGATAAAGAAGGCTCCAAGCCCTACTAAAAGGACAACCTCGGCGGTTGCCGTGACCGCCACATACCTACTCAGTGTCTTCGCAATGTCGGTATAGCTCAGTGGAATAGCGAGCCCTATTCCGAGGAACGTAAACGGAATCCAGCTCCATCCAGGCAGGTGCAGGCCGAAAAGTGACATAAGCGACGGAACTATTATTCCAACGTACATGCCCTCGAAGGTAGTAGTAAAGAGAAATGCGAGGAATTCGGTCACCGCTTCGACATAACCTGCACGCCCACCGAGCGAGTTCGACGTGTATGTATAGAATCCTCCGGCCGAATTGATTTTCCTGTTGAATCTTGTGAGCAGGTATATCCAGGCTACCGAGGTGAGAAAAGCGAGGAGGGTGACCAGGGGAAGGTTGGCTCCGGCAAAGAGTGCACCTGCCGCAAGACTTGACACGACCGACCCAAGAGGAGCAGTTACAGCCATTGCCTGGCCATATGTTCCCCATATTCCCACAGCGTTGTGTCTGAGTCGTGGAATGGTGTTTTCGGCAACCGACATAAAGCAGATCCCCTGTAAACTGGTTACTGCTGGACGTATTTAAAGCTTATTGCGTAAAAATGGTAGCTTTATAAAGAATCTTGCTATAACATGGATTTATAAGGAAAATTTCCATATACACTATTCCTCGTATGCCAAAAAGGCTCTCATAGGTAGCATCCGGCACCTTCTGCGTTTCTGGTGCATTTCCGCGTGACTTCGTCTACTCCCGAAAGAGGCCGGTTCTACGCTCGAGGAATATTATCACACCCACTATCGCAACGTACATTACTAGGAAGCCTAGGCTTACCTCGAATGAAGGCGCTGTTCTACCGTGTTCTCGCGTGTAGAGCACGGCAACTCCGAAGGGTACGAACGCGAAAAGTGCGAGAACTATGTTGAGCACCCACTTATATGACATGGTAATCAGATTCATGCGGATACAATTAAGCGTTTAATTCCAGAATCAGCCAACCAGTGAATATCCCGTGGTGACCCCTGTAGGTGCGCATGCACCGTGCTCCACAGTAGCTCATTAGGCCAGCTGCTTTGTCCGTTCTCAGGGAGGCCAACTAAGCGCGGCTTTACAGTGATGTCTCCAAGGCTACTATTCCCGTTTGACCACTAATCAGTGTAGAGCGAATGGTCCGCGCTAATCGGCAGTTCTGAAATGAATAGATTATATAGTTTTTATCATTAACGCGTTTTATGCCTGAGCGCTTCTATACTCTCAAGGAAACCATGGCCAGCGGTTCAGAAAGTGGGTTTACATGGATATTTGGATTTAGTATTTCGGCGGTGCATGGTCATTATGGTGATAGCGGGAGACCTCTGTTGCATGTACCAGACACCCTCGGTAGAGAAATACATGCCCTACATGCGCGTAGTGAGAACAGAAGGAGTTTCGCATCGGATTTGGTGGGATGGGTAATAACATCTTATCAGCACCGGTGGGTGGGTACTTCCTAGCAGAAAGGAGCATGGCGAAGTGACCCTGGCGAACCCGTGATGGTGTGAACTACCACGCCCTTACGATCGGGGCTTCCCGGTTCACAGGCACGCTTACTGGGGCCAAGGCCACAATCCTGTTGAACCAGGAGCAACACGAACGGTAGGTGAACCCCATTTTCGATACCCTCAGCCCAACCCTCACACCGCGTTGAGATCATACACCCGTGGTCTTCAGGAACCCGCCCACTCCGACGGGATCGCTAGCCTTCCTCACAGGGCGTTTCGCGTTCCCCACAGCCGGGCCTCGTAGACTCTACTGCCAGAAAGCCTCTGCCGCGAGCGTATGCTATCAGCCTGGAAAACAACACATCCATAATTAGTTATGGCACAGTGGGCAATCTTGTCCATGACATCCCTTTTCACGATACACTCATACTCGAACTTACGCCTAATCGTGGCTAGTTGTTTTTGAGAAGAAAACAAACCTTTCTGTGGGGGAGGGGAGGGGGTTATCCATCCCCTCCCTTAAGGAACGGACGGGGACCTCCGTCCCCAAACCCCGTCAAGTTAAAATGATACCCTGAAGCCCAAACTTTGCTCTGCGGTAGGCAGGTATGCGCGTACCCGCCTTTGTCTGCATAATGTGAAACCCTATTGCTAGGACTTGACACCTTTTTTGAAGACCCTCCCGCAGGAGGGGCATGTGAAAAGGCCTATGGTAGAAGACCTTACAGACCATATCTTAATCGGCCTGTACACTGAGGCCCCACACACCGGACATCTGGCCATTGATTGAATAACCTAGGGCTGGTTTATAAAGATGAGCAGCCCGGAAGACGTCTTCGCCCATGGTGCGCTATACCCTAACTGACGGTCGTTATATCAGGAAGAGTGATACTGCGTGGTCACTAGGCTATAGGCATAGAAAGCAAACTCGCTCAAGGAGTCTACTCAACTTTGATTTCTGCCCGCTTTTCCTTTTTCAGCTCGATTCTCAGTACCCCCCTCTGGAATTTTGCTGAGCTTTTCTCCTTTTCTATCGGTTGTGCAACCGGTACGGTGATTCTGAAGATTATACATTTTCCTTGGACAAGCTTCTGTGTGGTAGCCTCTATGAAGAGGGTGTGCGCTCTGAGTCTGATCCTTATGTCTTCAGGTTTTACAAACGGGAGGTCGACTGTGATTACTACGCTCTCGTCTGTTTCGGTTATGTGGGTTGCAGGTCTGTGAATGGAACAAACCCTCTCATCACCGTAAATTCGATTTTCATAAGCTGGTCCAAACCTTTTTATTATGTGCCTCATTTCTTCAAGAGTTTCTTCGATAAACTCATCCGTTTGCTCATCTATTTCGTCGAACAGGTCAAAAAACCTCCAAGACACCTCGATCACCCATACATGAGAGGTAAGTTGAAGCCTTCGCCCTCTTCTTCAGGTTTGATCTTTTGAAGTATCTCCTTTGACTTTATCTTTATCTGATCCGCCATCTGCATAAGTGGCTTGAGGTCAACATTGGGTCCGCCGAGTTTTTGTACAATCTCAAGGGCAGCAACGGAAGCCTCAGGATCAGGTATGTCAGGGTATGCCTGACTTATGACAATCGTGTTGACCATACCTAATTTCATTGCAAGCCTTAAGGTGTAGGCAAAGGGACCGGTGAGAACGCCCTCCTCCATGAGATTCAGACCATACGACTTTATCTGTTCTCTCCTTTCTGCACTTGAACTTATCACGAACACCTCAGGTTTGTCAAGATCTGCTCGGTTATCGACGGGCATGCCTCCAAGGGAGTACACCTCTGATACCCCCATGCTCTTAAACCATTCAAGGGTTGCCCCTATCATTCCATAGAGCAGGGAAGCCTGTACAGGGGTCTCCGCGATAAGCATTTTTGCGGAAGGTGAATCGTATATCCTTGCGCTTTCCTTGGGTATCCCGCCGTGAAGCACCATTACAGGCGGAAGGTCCTCAGAATCTAGATAGCAGACCTCCTTTGCATTCAGGTGGGTTACAAGATAGGTAGTTGCTATGGAACCCACAAGTCCTATGTCAGGTAGACCGATAAAACCCACAGGCGCTGTTCTTTCCGCCTGTTGTATTTCCACTATCTTTACAGTCTTTGCGGGCATACATATCAAAAGTGTCCCTAGGGTGTTATGAACCTGTCGTAACAGCGTGTTCGAGAAAGTCGGGTACGCACCGCACGAGCTGCCAAACAAGGCCGTATATCGGGCGGGCCTGCGACTCGCGAATATTGGTCACAGGTCGGTTTTGTTAGAATTCTTCAGAAGGGATACTGTTTGTGGCAACAAAGATACCTTCTGAATATAGAGTCGGGCTTTCCATTACGCTCGAACTGAACTGCACATGTCATATGAGCACCATCTCGGCCCACTGCATCTTCTGCAACCGTACTGTGCGGCCAGCCTTGGTTGGAAACCTGACTCTTAATATCATCTCGTGATTATTACGTCATGTTCTGAACGCCGCTTTTGCAGTCGATATGAGTTCGGTTAGAGCGTCAAGCGTCTTACCCACGTCCTTTTCCTTTACGACAATCATGGTCTCTGTATGGCAGCTTATTGTATCTTCAATGTTTATTCCTCTTCTGTATACCTGGGCATAAAGGGTAGTGACCACGCCGGGTGTGTTTTCTATTGCCTGCGGGCTATTGACGAGGATCGCCGCGAGTTCACCCGTGTGGGATATAATCACCTGCTTCGGAAAGAGTCGTACAAGCTCGTTCCGAAGATGTTCTTCGTAAACAAGTGTGATAAACGAAGAGCCAGTTACCTGCTCGAGAAACCCGTCCTGATGCTCTTTGAAAAGAGCTTGGAGTCTGGGAATGTTTTCCTGGGACTTGATCAGTACTATTCTAGCGATCCCTGTTTTTACGCTGAGCGTGCTGTCCGCAAGTACGTGTAACACCGGCTGTCCTATCGACCCCTCAAACCTTGTCCTTTTTAGCGTGGTTATCAAGCTTTCTTCGTTAACGCCTCCGCCAACAAGCTTTTCAACCTCAGGCTTGAGCACTCTTGCAACTGCACTTATGTTGGCGTATCCGCGCATTATTGCATCCTGAATAAAGACATCATTTTTTACCGCTTCCTTGACCGCATACGTTAAACTGAGGCTCCTTGTCTTTACGGTATGCATGAATAGACTTGTTACAAAAATGATATAAATCTTACGAATTCCGCAAATTCTGTACTAGTGTTGCACTAATCTCATGCAACCATGATCCTGCTCACTGGTTGTCAGAGCCGTGTGGTCATTACCTACAAGTATTGTGCTGCCGCCTAGTCACGAACTTGCACGATTGTGATACACTTTATATACTGGATACCCTTCTTCAAGAACGAAGAAATTGGAGAAGGCTTACGTGTTCATCAACACCGAGGTAGGCGCAGAAAGCGACGTAAAGAAGGAAATTGAGACCAACCCCGAGGTGAGGAGGGTGGACCTTGTGTATGGCCTTTACGACTTGGTCGTCCTACTCGAGGCGCAGTCTCAGGATGATCTCAAAGCTGTAATATCTGAAAAGATTAGAAAGATAGCGAAGGTTACCTCAACTCTTACGATGCCCGTTATAACCAAGAAGTTTTGAGTCAAGAAAAACGCATTTAATCGACCGACCTGTGTATTCAGAGGGTCTGTACTTGAGCTCTGATTTGGAAATACACTGCGCAACATTCCCACCCGACCCATCGGGATATGTGACTTGTCGGCTGCTGGTTTCCCTTAGGGCAATGCCCGCGATTTGCACCCGTATTATATGCACATTTTCCACTAGGAGGGGAGTTTATGGTCAGTAACTACGTGCGCGGAAGAGCTAGGGAATACAGGGTAAAGAAAATGCTGCTTGATACCGGGGCAATTTACGTGGTACGGAGCTACGGTTCACATTCCATGTTTGATCTGACTGCCGTGTTTCCGAATCAGGTCAAGCTGATTCAGGTCAAAAAGGATCGGATATCGAAAGAAGAAAAGGAATCTCTGGTACGTTTTTCTAAAAAAGTAAGAAATCCCATGATAAGTGTCGAGGTCTGGTTCACGTACCCCAAGCTCAGGATATGGAAGATAAAGTATCGCACCTGATTTATGAAACTACCAAATTTTTCGATGTAGATTGAAAATCTGTTTTGTGGCCATTCAAGAAGGTTCACCGATGAGATAGGCTTCAGACCTACTGTGGCCAACGTCCGATCATCTAGTCGGTGACATCTGGATAAGTTTCAGCAAAAGGCTTCGAATTCTTCTGGGGAGCTGCCAACTACCGCGCTCAGGACAAGTCGCTCGAGCGAATGGCAGGACGCTTCGACGAAAATCCCTCTTTGCTTGTTCTTGCAGGTATGGCTAGGTGTATCGAAAAACCTACTCGTATAACTTTTCAGGATTGAGTATTAGGTTCGGATCGAACACTCTCTTTATCGCCCTCATGATGGCCACTTCTTCCGGTGAGTGTTCTATCTCGAAATACTTGCGCTTTAAGTAACCTATTCCATGTTCCCCGCTAATTGTTCCCCCCATACTGACTGCAAGCAGGTAGAGCTCACGAAGTGTCGCATCGAGCGCTTTCTCACCAAGTTTCGTATGGTCAAACTCTAGGTGAATGTTACCGTCCCCTGCATGTCCGAAGATAACGGGATCCAAGCCACGGTTTCTAAAAATCTGCCTTGTGCGCGTTACGAGTTCAGTGAACCTTGTGACTGGTACGGCGAGATCCTCCCTGAATTGCTTTCCGTACACCTTTTCAAGTGCAAAGGTTATACGTCCGCGCAGGTCCCACATACCGTTCACGTCTTCCTCATAGACCGGTTCTGAGGTGATGCTGTGTCCTGAGACAACCTCAAGGATGTTCGTCAGGGCGTCGTGCATACTGAGAGTGGTACCCTCAATTTCTATCATAAGCGTAGCGGGCGACTCCGGAAGGGAGGCGGAATACACACGGTTTAGTGCCGATATGCACTTATCATCTACGAATTCGATTGCAGATATTCCTAGTTTGGATCTGAGAGCAAGGGCAATGACTGCTTCTGTAGCATCGCTAAAAGAAGCAAAGGGAGCAATAACACCCATCCTCTTTTCGGGCAGCGGCGCGAGTCTGAGTGTAATCTTGGTGAAGATACCTAGCGTCCCTTCGCTCCCCACCATAAGGCGCACCAAATCAAGTCCACTCGTCGATTTTCTAGCCTTGGTTCCTGTGGAGAGAATGCTCCCGTCTCCAAGCACCGCTTCTATAGCAGCCACCCAGTTTCTGGTAGACCCGTACTTGAAACACCGGGGACCTGCCGCATTTGTCGCGACGTTTCCTCCGATTGTACTCATTTCCCAGCTTCCGGGATTGGGCGGAAAAAAGACACCACGGTGCTCAAGCTCTCTGTTCAAAGCCCTGTTTACGGTACCTGGTTCGACTACGGCAAGCAGGTTCTCAGTATCCACTTCCATCAATCGGTTCATCTTTGAAGAAAAATCGATCACTACTGAAGGCCTGATTGGTACACTCTCTCCCTCAAGGCTACTCCCCCCGCCTCTTGCAACAACCGGTGTACGAGTTCTGTTTGCCCAAATTACCGTGGTTGCGACGTCATCTGCGTTTTCAGGTCTGACAAGTGCCACCGCAACACCTTTCACAGGCGACATGTCCCCGGAAAATGATGCAAGCACTTCCGGGTCAACGGTCACTTTATTAGAGCCAAGCAGGTGCGCCAGCTCGTCAATTTCGGATGTTTTTTTGTCGGTCATCTCGCGCCGACCTCTGCAGGGCTAGGGGTGACCTACTACATAAGCTAGTAGTTTTTCCCATCAGGGTCGGTAAACATCGCAAACCCGCCGAACCCGATATCCTGAGGTCCTTTAAGGAACTTTACGCCTTTTGATACAAGCTCGCTGTAAGACCGATCAAGTTGTCGCTGAGAAGCCGGCTGCCATTATTTCCTGGTTCTGGTTTTTCGGTCTGACAGAGATGGATTCGTGCACAATCTCGGCAACCAACCGTGACCAGGTGTCCACTGTCTTCAAGAACGTCCAAGCCAAGCGTGTCGCGGTACCACTGCTTTGCGCGGCTTGTGTGGGACACCGTGACTGCTAAGCTGTGTACCTTGGTTATCATGGGCATACGCACACGTAGCCTGTTGGTGAACTACCCCGCCCTCACGGACTGGGCTTCCCCTAAAGATAAATATTCTCTCTATACGAAGCCTGACTGGGACATAGTGTACACAAGCTTCTCTAGAGTTGACCTACGTGCTAATACAAAACTGCAAGCACAGAACAGAATAACGAGTGATATAAAATTCGAATATAGAGAAATGAGCGCAGCGCCCGCAAATGCGACAGCAAAAAACGATGGAACGGTCGAAGCCAGCTGTCTCAGGTTGAACTGTGCCGGACTTACACCTAGGTCCTTAACTTGGATGGGCGAAAACCTCGCAAATGTATAGCCCATTAGCACTGTCGTTGCAGGGGAAATAAAGGCAGATGCAAACGCAGCGCTGAGCGCTGGCTCAGCACCCCGATCGTACAAAAGAATGTTCGCAAGGACAAACGGTAGCACGAGGACGAGATTCGCTAATGCCTTTGCTACCAGAAGGTGGCGCATATAAACCCAGGGTTCAACAGCCGTGAAGCCCAGCCAGAGCCGTTCGTTCTGAATGCCTCCCTGAGAGAGAAAGATGGAAGGCATGTAACTGGTAAGCACGAGCGTAACATCGATCACAGTGGTGCTGCTTACACTGCTCCTTGTGGTGACCAAGTAGTATGCGAAAGCCAGAGCGGATGTAACAACTAATGCTTTCCATATACTCACCCTGCTCACTGATCTGAAACTCGACGACCCGCCAAGGTTTGCCCTGCCGGAGACCTCTATCAGCAAAAAGTGGTGCCTGTACACTGCTCCTTTTTTTGATGATGTAAGGAAGTTTTGCTGTCGCGAAATTGTTGTGGACGTGAGTCGGGTAAGAGGCCTTGCAATGGTAAGCTCTATTCTTGACAGCTCCCTGAACGCAAACACGCCTGTAACAGCAGTGACCAGAACAAGCGATACCGTACCAGCGAGAAATTCGCCTGAAAAGATTGATGCAGGGGAAAACTTAAAGCCGAAGATCGCAGAAAGAAGGTACGCTCCAAGCGCTACTGTGAGCAGGGATTTCCACTGTAGTGTCAGTCTGTGACTTATAACCGAAAGCGAAGTAGACAGAAAGCCAAGTAGGAGAAGGTCTAACACCAAGAAAGCAAGATCGGTAGTAGAGCCGTGAGTGAGAGGACGGGTATATCCAAAGAGCAAAAAGAGAAACACGCCAGTTGATGCGAGAAACTGGGAAATAAAGAGAGCCCCGGCAAGCTGTATTCTGTCCACAGGTAGAAGTAGAAGATAATCAAGGTCAGACTTGAGGATCTGCAGACCTCCCGCAAGAAGGGACATGGCGAGCACGAAGCTTGTGAGTCCAGTGGCATAGTAACCAAGGTCTGAAAAAAGTGAGTGCGTCGAAAACATCAGACCAAGAACAGTACCGTAAATGGTAAAGAATGCAATAAAAAGCAGAAATGGTTTCGAAAACCTGGTCACGAGAATGAATCTGAGAAGCTTAGTGAACACTTCTCAGACACCCTTCACCATTATCCTTGCGACAATACTTTCTATTGGCTCATCAGAAGAACCGAGAGACTTGAGCTCTTCGATCTTACCGCTCCAGACTATTTTACCTCGTGTGATTATTAGCGCCTTGCTTGTAAGCCTTTCCGCAATCGACATTATGTGGGTGGATACTAGCAGTGTGGCATCCACCGAGCCGAGGAGGGAGATAGCCTTTTCCTGTGTAGGTATGTCAAGATAGTTCAGCGGTTCGTCGAGTAAAAGTATGTTCGGCGAGTGGATCACCGCAAGCGCAAGTGCGAGTTTCTGTCTGTTTCCCCTGGAAAGCGCGCTAACCTTGGAATTCTGATACTGTGCAAGCTCTAGAAATTCGAGAAGGTAGTCCACTCTTGTACGCAGGTCTGGCACACCACGGAGGGCGCCCATATACTCAAGATTTTCCCTTACAGAAAGGGTGAGATAGGGGGTTGCGTCTTCCGGTAAATAGCCAAGCTTTGCCTTTGCTTCTTTACTTACAGGTTGCGCTCCCCCGACTTCGATTGTACCCGCATCGGGCTTGAGCAGTCCTACGATAAGCTTGAGCATTGTGCTCTTTCCTGCCCCATTAGGTCCTAGAAGACACCATCTCTCGCCGCAGGGTATTGAAAAGCTGACACCGTCAAGCGCAGTGACCTTGCCATATGTCTTCTTGATTCCACGCACTTCTATGCACTGGGACACGTCGAACGCCAGACCGCGAAAGCAATACACTGAGGTTTTAAAAGTGTTTTTGAGCCGAGCGGTTACAGAAGGTCCGGGTTTTTATGGGTCTGCCAAATAGGTAGATATGAACAAGGCTTAATTTCAGCGAGGGATTAGTAACGCGTGGAAGAGCAGTTTGATTTCGTGATTGTGGGCGCCGGGCCAGCTGGTGCAAACTGTGCGTTTGAACTGAGAAATAGGGCACCCGATTCAAGGATCGCTCTCATAACAGCCGAACCTGAGTACCCCTATGATCGAGTGCCTCTTTCCAAGGAGTATCTGCGCGGAGAGCTTCCGAAGGAGAAGTTGTTCTTCAGAGAGCCGGGTTTCTACGCTCAGAACGGAATCCGGGTCCTACATACGCGCACAGTGGGCAGGCTTGACACTCGTTCGAGGATTGTATATCTTGACCGAGGTGACAGCCTTGGTTACCGTAAGCTGCTGCTTGCGACAGGGGGAACACCAAAGGTGCTTCCGGTGGAAGGGGCATCACTTAAGAATGTATTTACGCTCAGAACAATACGGGATAGCGACGCCATTAGGCACGCCCTGCCAGAGCTAAAGAACGTGATGGTCATCGGGGGAGGATTTATAGGATGCGAGATCGCGTCTTCACTTTCCATGATTGGTCGCTCAGTGCAAATGGTTGAGGTGGCCGAGCACCTTCTACCTGCGGCGGTCGACAGGTCCACGGGGGAGTGGCTTAAGTCTGAGTTCGAAGCAAGGGGAGTCACCGTTCACACGAAGAGCGGTCTTGCTCGGATACTGGGCGACGATGGTCGTGTGAATGGCGTTCAGCTTACGTCCGGTGAAATCCTTCCCGCGCAGGCCGTGGTAATGGGTGTGGGTATTGCACCCAATCTCTCGCTTGCCGAGAATGCCGGCCTAAAGGTGGACAAAGGCGTGGTTACCGATGCCTATTTACGTACAAGTGATCCTGATATATTTGCAGCCGGAGACATAGCTAGGTTTTACTCTCCTCTCTTTGGTAGGGACATGCGCGTCGAGCACTACGATGTGGCAGTTAAGCAGGGAAGGACTGCCGCTTATAACATGACGGGTGCTGCTAAGCCGTTCGACGCGCTACCATATTTCTTCTCCTATATTTTTGACCTGAAGATTCATTTTTACGGAGACCTTTCAAACAGGACAGTTGTGATCAGGAGGGGTGGTTTCGACAAGGCAAAAGGATTCATGCAGTTCTATCTCGGTGGGGATATGCTCGAGGGAGTCCTCGCAGTGAACAAAAAGTTTCCTGAGATCAAAGAAGCTAAGACGCTTGTTGAAAAGAGGGTGCACATCAAGGACCCATCCATCCTTGAAGATACAACAAGATTAGTTGGCGACCTTGGCCTGTGATACTACCCTATCAAGGCCTTCCCTGTAGGTTGGCATTTCAGGGGAAAAGCCAAATTTCTTGAGTTTCCTGTTAGATACCGCCTGAGAGTTCGAAAATGCGGGGCGAACGAGTCTGTACGCCGCACCAGTTGCCAGTCGGACAAGCGCCATAGGAATGTACACTGGCCCGGGGGCGCCAAAGAGTTTTGCCGCATGACCGATGAACGACCTGAATTCCACCGGTTCATCATCTACCACATTGTAAACCTCTCCGGGCGACGCCTTGTCTAAGAGGTAGATTATAGCCCTTGCGGCATCCGCTCTGTGGATAACACTTGTCGTAAACTTGCCGTTTCCAGGGACAAGTACTCTCTTCCTTTTTGCCATCTTTTCAAAGAAAAGGTCCTTCCAGACACCTCCCCAGTCGTAGACCCCACCAAGTCTCGCAATTACGCAGTGCAGGTTCCTTTCGAGGACAGCCTTCTGCACGACAGCTTCCCATTTTGCCACAGTGCTGCCAAACCATGTTGATTCGTCTATAGTATCGCCTTCCGTGCTTAGAGGAGGTAGCCCCTCACTCTTGTACACGCGCTCCCGCCTGTAGGCAAGGGCACCGCTTACACTCAGAAATTTGGGTGCAGGGTTCAAGCTTGATATGGCGTCTAGTAGGTTTGCCGTTCCCTGCACTCTTGTTATCTGCATTCTTGCAAGATAATTGTCTCCAACGCGACCCTTGGGATATCTTTCGCCAGCCGCAAAGATCACTCCTTCCGGCTTCGCCGAGTCTACGGCCTTAACAAGGGTCTGTGGTTCCATCAGGTCAGCCTGGACAACGTCAGTAAAGGCCTTGTGTACTACCTGTAGGTTGCTTCTGACTAGGGCAACCACTTCGTCACCTCTTTCAGAAAGCTGCCTTACTACTTCTGAACCAACGAAACCGGTTGCGCCGGCAATGAGCACCCGCATGCGATGCCAATGTACTGGCGTGTATAAGAGCCTAGCGGGGGCGCGGTTACGAAACACATCTTGATTTTCTGATTTACCATGAATCTCGCAAGCTCCTCATCGCTTTTGCGCCGGGGTCTCAGGTTGATCTTCCAGAACTGTAAAGCTTAAGCAGTTGCATTTCTAAACCAAACTATGGAAAGAGACAGGTGGCTTAGCGAGGCAGCCAGAAATGTCCCGCCTTACGGTATTATGGAGATAGCGAGGCTCGCTAGGAAGGTTGATCAGAAAGACTTGGTGTATCTGAATATAGGCGAGCCAGACTTCGACACGCCCGAAAATATAAGAAGTGCGGCGGTCAGGGCAATAGAGGAAGGTAAGACGCATTATACCACGGACATAGGCATTCAAGAGCTCAGAAAGGCAATCTCTCTGAAACTCGTAAAAGGCGGGATCAATTATACACCAGAAGATGTAACCATTGTCTCAGGCACACAGGAAGGGATAAGCGTTCTTTCTCAGACGATTCTCGACCCCGGGGACGAGGTGATAATTTCAGATCCCTACTATCCCTCATACACGCAGAATATTCTTCTTCGAAGAGGCGTGCCCAAGTATGTCCCCTTGAGCCGTGAGAATGAATTTATTATGACAGCGGGGGAGGTAAGAAAACAGGTCACGCCAAAGACGAAGGCGATAGTTCTCGTAAGTCCGTCTAATCCTACAGGATCGGTAATTCCGGAAGCTGAACTCAGGGAAATAGCTGAGATTGCGAAGGAGAACGATCTTCTGGTAATTTCGGATGAAATCTACACGGATATAGTCTATGATGGAATAAAGCCCAAGTCCATAGCGGGATATCCAGGGATGAATGAAAGAACAGTGGTGCAGAGCGGGTTCAGCAAGGCTTACGCCATGACAGGCTGGCGGATGGGCTACGTGGCCACTCCCCCCGCCATAACACAAAAGTTTCAGGAGATTCACCGGGCGACCGTCATATGTCCTCCAAGCATAAGTCAGTACGCTGCGCTTGAAGCGATCACAGGGCCGCAGGAGAGTGTGCAGAGAATGGTCCAGGAGTTTGCTAGGAGAAGGGAGTTTGTCATGAAGAGGCTTGCTGAGATACCCGACCTGCCAGTGCACAAGCCCAAGGGGGCCTTTTATGTGTTTCCAGACTTTAGCGCTTACACGAAGGATGATCAGGTGCTTGCAAAGGACCTGATAATACATGCGAGGGTTGTTGCTGTGCATGGAACCACGTTTGGCGAGAGGGGAAAGGGGCATCTCAGGATAAGCTTCGCGGCTTCTATGGAAAAGCTGGAAGAGGGTCTGAACAGGATAGACGCATATCTTAGGATTCTAAGAGCATCAAAAAAGTAGCTAGGAAGGGCGTCCTCCCATGGGTTCCGTTTGTACAAACAAAAGTTAAATACTCCGGAGGGAAAGGCTACTTGGTAGGAATGAAGTTCAGCATATCAGGAGTGTATTCATCGGCAGTTTCAAAGATTTTGGTGGAAAGGGGCCATATACCCACGCGCCTTTCGAAGACTTTGGTCGACAGGCTAGGTGGGTTGGGTGCCTTGGATGACGAACCGGATGTTTACATCAAGGATATGAGCAGATGGCAGGGCATCGTGCTGATCGGCGATGGTGCCAAGGTGATGGCTGATGAGATAGTGAGTGAGGCAAAGGAAGCGGGCGTGTTCTATCTTCCGAAGTCTTACGGGGCTGTTTATAAGGCAAGGGTTCTCGAGCGCGTCCGGAACGGATACATTGTGGACCTAGACGGACGGAGGGGTCTCGTGAAATCTAGGCTGTACGAGACCGAAGTAAATGCGGTCCAAGTTACCGGTTATGCCCGTAGTGTGTCAAAGGTTCTTCTCACAGATTCAGTACGTATCAGATCTGGAGGGGCTGAGGCTGTCAGGTTGTCTAGGTTCAGCCGGGAGTTCAGAGAGTCTGACCTTCCTGGTGGTTGGAAGTGGCGTTCTCAGGGCTCCGAACTTGAAAAGGAAGATGTTCTCAAAAAGGCCCAGGATATCGAAGAGATGGTCCTATCGCCCGAAATCCCCGACGGGAGGTGCGTGCTCCCTGGGGTGGATTATGTGGAGGTGGTCCTAGGACTGAATGCGAAGAAGATTATGGATGGCTGGAGAAGAAAACTTGTCCCAACAATGGACGGACACCATTACCTGAAGTCTCTCGGTCCGGAGTACTCGGCACTTGTGGACTTTGCCGAGCGTGTTAAGGAGCTAATTCCAGACAAGTTCGATGAGCTAATTTCCCAGACCATTGTAAGAGGGGTGTATCCACGCAGCACAGAAGAGATAAAGATAGTCCATATGAAGCCAAACGGCATTGATATCGAGTACTCTCCCGTCTATGTAGTCCACAGTGATGCCGATACCATTATTACGAAAAGGAGAATCATGTCAAGCGGAAGGTATGACGGGTTGGGCGTTGAGCGCCAACCAGGAGACTATGCCCTAACCGAGTTCAAGGTGAACCAGTGGTACTACACCACGTCCTACTACAGAAGGGACGGGGCTAAGATAGGCGAGTACGTTAACATAAACACCCAGCCCGAGATCGCAAAGGGCTTCATAAGGTACATAGACCTCTACGTTGATGTTGTACGGAAAAGAGGAGAGATAAAGGTGATCGACAAGGAGGAGCTTGACGGTGCCTTAGCCGATGGCTATATTTCGAAGGAAGTGTACGACAAAGCCAATCAAGTGGCAGAAGAGGTGGCACGACTACTCGAAACAAAGGAAGATGAAGACGGTATCAGCCCACGATCTCCTGAATCTCCCTGACAAGCTGCCCTTCCACATGCCTTGTCCAGAGCATTTCAGGTACGTCGACGGCAAGGAACAGTTCTGAGAGAAGAAGCGCTTCGGCAGCCGCTACGGCGAGGTTCTGCACCAGTTTTCCTATGCCTACCCTGATTGTAAAGTCGTTCGGCTGTCCGCTTATGAGAATCGTGAACGCCCTCTCTGCCGTAATGATATCCCTGAGTATGCCCGCCTTCTGTGCCTGTATCAAGTTGCCAAGGGGGGCCTTCGTTGTCTGAATCTTGTAGCCTTCAGCCTGTAGCTGCTGGGCTATCTTCTGTGAAAGCTGATCCAAGTCCATGTTCTTGCCCTGAAATCGCAGAACTTTTTCGGAAACCATGCAAGAGCTAAGCGCACCAGATGTATTAACCTTGCCATCGGAAAGAAAACGCTTATATGCACTTCAAGTTTGAGATCGTGTGGGGGAAGAGGATAGCCATATCGAACTTAACGTACTAGGGTTTCACTCCACGTAGGCGCACGCAGGTATGCGTCCGCACACCTGTCGTACGCATAGTGGAGCTTGGGCTTCAGCGCATCATATAGGAACCTCACGGGTTCATCGGTCCCACTCCGCTCCGCCCCTGTCAGAACGCACCCACCCACCACTCCCGGTGGGGAGCGCCCTCCA
>Ga0080006_1181211_pt1 | contig 61137 bp, 57 predicted proteins | sample RS3BMetagenome_FD_69209 | JGI IMG/M metagenome (GOLD analysis project Ga0080006, IMG submission 69209) | Ferric oxide microbial mat and aquatic microbial communities from Rainbow Spring, Yellowstone National Park, USA - RS3B (SPADES... ...
GATCACGCCCTGAAAGGGAAACGATGGTGGAGCAGAGCGTGATGAATCACATCCCGACGGGATCGGCGATTTCGGAGGGGCGTGATTGATCACGCCCTGAAAGGGAAACGATGGTGGAGCAGAGCGTGATGAATCACATCCCGACGGGATCGGCGATTTCGGAGGGGCGTGATTGATCACGCCCTGAAAGGGAAACGATGGTGGAGCAAGGGGTGATAGGGGAGCAAGGGGTGATAGGGGAGCAGGGCGTGATGAATCACGCCCCTACTGTTACTCACCATTTCTGTGATGCGTGATTCTCTATGAGGATATGGGGAGGCGGTTAATATTGACAGGTTTGGGGTGGAACGATGGAAGAGGTGGAAGAGTATGTGCTGTCAAGAGAAAGGAATGTCTATGTGCAGAAAATGGCTTTTACTGTTCTCCACCACCTGTTTTGCGCTCTTCATAACCCTGGTATGGACCTCCCTTGTGCCCTCAACGGCGTTTGCCGCGACTCATGCAGGGACAAAATCTGGAGCTAATACCTATAATAATGGGTATCAGCAAGGGTATCAGAATGCCTGTAGTGATAATGGCGTGACTGTGGAGACGGTTCCCCAGGCTCCTGCGGCGACCGGTCAGCAAACATACGATGCGGGCTATCGGCAAGGCTACCGTGAAGGCACACGAGCTTGCAGCAGCAGTACTCCGGTTTCCGGTAGCTATAGCCCACTTGGAGGAACGCCCTATGGCGGTGCGGGCATGCCCTATGGAATTGGTGGAGGGCCGTATGGAGGCGGTGCAGGGCCGTATGGGAACTATGGTGGTTATGGCAACACTGGCTACGGCTATCCGCCTGCACCTATCAGCGGCTATAGCTCGCCTGGGGGAAGTCTTACACCAGCATATGGCAGCAATAATGCGCCATTATTCAATATCCAAACGAACATTACCGTGTCGGGGAATCACTAATGAAGCTAACAGAGAGGGATACCACTACACGCATGGGGCGTGCGCCCCTGATGAGCGTTGTAATGGTATCTCTCTCTGTTAGCGGGGCGAGGCTTTGACATCTTCCTCATCTTTCGCTATTATCCTTTTAGACTGATTCGCTTTCCTTATCTTTTTACCTGCGTGGTACAAAGTATTTGCAAGACAAGGGAACAAGAACGTGAATATTCATCGTCTCATGAGAATTCTGGCGGTCATCACTTCCCTGGGGGCCTATCTCATGGTCTTGTTGGGCACACTGGTGACGACCACCGGCTCCGGTCAAGGTTGCGGCAATTCCTGGCCGTTCTGTCAGGGGCAGATCATTCCCGGTGTCCTGACTATCCAGGGCGTTATTGAGTACAGTCATCGTGTGATGGCTAGCGCTGATGGCTTCCTGGTGCTTGTGCTGACCGCCTGTACCTGGTTCATCTATAAAAAAGATTTTCGCGTCCGACTCTTTGGCTTTTTAAGCCTGCTCTTTGTGGTCTTGCAAGGAGTATTGGGCGCTCTCACTGTGGTGTATGAGGGAACGTTTGCCCTGAGCTGGTTACTGTCGATCCACTTCGGCCTCTCGCTCATCGCTTTTGCCAGTGTCATCTTGCTAACAATTCGCCTCTTCCAGGTGGATAGCGGACGCGGTAAGGCGGCTCCCGTGCCGAAGCTCCAGATACCCATACTGCTGGCAGTGGTATATACCTATATCGTGGTTTATACCGGGGCGCTGGTAGAGCATCTGGGGGCGGTCGCAGGCTGCGGTCAGCAGATTCCGGGCTGCTCTACCTATATCCCTGGCTTCTCATCGCTGGCCGGTGTACAGATGCTGCACCGCTACGCCGCCGCGTTGATCTGGTTCATAACGTTGGTGTTGTTGATTGTGATTGTGCGTAACTACCGTGAGCGGCGCGACCTCGTAAATGGCGCGATCTGGGCCTTTATCCTGGTCACATTGCAGGCTCTGAGCGGCATGACGACGGTCTGGACGGGTGGTCAAATGCTCGCCGCGCTGATGCACGCGACCATCATCTCGGCCTTCTTCTCCGTCCTCTGCTACCTGTGGATGCAGGTTGGCTGGCCCAGAAGGAAGAGCGAGCCGCAAGTAGCCGCAAGTCAGGCAGACAATCAATCACTAGAACTGCATAGCATTTCATGATACCGTTCCTACGGAGTCCTGAATTTCTCCAATCAAATATTGGGAATCTTGTCGGCGCGTGATGAATCATACCCTGTTCGCCCGTCGCTTTGCTTTCAGGGCGTGATGAATCATGCCCCTACGGGAGCGCCGATGTCGGGTGAAAAAACTATGATCACGCCTTGCTTGCCTACCCGCCCGTCGCTTTGCTTTCAGGGCGTGATGAATCACGCCCCTACGGGAGCGCCGATGTCGGGTGAAAAAACTATGATCACGCCTTGCTTGCCTACCCGCCCGTCGCTTTGCTTTCAGGGCGTGATGAATCACGCCCCTACGGGAGCGCTGATGTCGGGTGAAAAAACTATGATCACGCCTTGCTTGCCTACCCGCCCGTCGCTTCGCTTTCAGGACGTGATGAATCACGCCCCTACGGGAGCGCCGATGTCGGGTGAAAAAACTATGATCACGCCCCTACGGTTTGTTGCAGGTTGGAAGGATTCATCATCATGTCTTGATTATGGATTATTTCCCTTCTATTTCGCGCAAAACTTCATCGGCGGCGCGGAAACCATCCAGGCCCGCCGGCATGCCACAGTACATGGTGGCCTGTAGCAGTACTTCTTGAATCTCTTCCTTAGTGCAGCCGTTATTCAAGGCACCGCGTATGTGCAGTTTGAGTTCGTGAGTGCGCCCCAACGCTGTCAGCATGGCGATGTTGAGCAGGCTGCGCGTCTTGCGCGGCAGACCTGGGCGTGTCCAGATCATGCCCCAGCACGCCTCTGTCACCAGTTCCTGGAATGGGCGCGTAAAATCATCCGCGTTCGCCAGCGACTTCTCAACATACTCACTACCCAGGACAGCCTTGCGCACGGTCAGCCCTGACTCATAGGTGTTCTTATCCATCGGTGTTGTTCCTCACATAAATAATTGGTAAATGAACTGCGTCGTATGCCTATATCTTACCATCTGGTTATACCAGGAAGGCGGATAGAGGTAAGGTATCGACAAAGGATACCCCTACCATGATACGCTCCTGACCATGGTAGAGGTATCCTTTGTCAGTACCTCGCTAGAGTTTGCAGGCCCATTTGATGATCTGACGTGATAATACGCTAATTACGGATAGCTCACCACAGTGACCGGAGTGTCAGGGTTGGCGATGGTGGATGAGCCGCCGGTGTTGTTGATCACGTTCAGGATGCCGCCGGAGCCGGAGGTGGAGAGGAAGATCGTGAGCAGGTCATGCAGGCTGCCCGCCGGAAGGTTGCTGGGCACTTCAAAGGCGTTGGCAGCATAGATGTTGACGCCCTGGTTGAAGAAGCTATAGCTACCCATGCCATAGCCGGTGAAACTGGTCACGTTGTTGGTGACTTTGAAGGCAGCCCAGCCATCGACACCCGGCGCTTCCATCCACGCCGGCTGGCTGGGTGGATCGTAAGGCATCTCATTCTGGAAGAAGATGTCCGTGCCGTTATTGCCGCTCCAGATTACCTCATACTTCTGATAGTGTTCAACGAAGAGGCCATACGCGGTCACGTCGTTGCCGGTGACAACGAGGCCGGTATCGGCGGTGTTGCTCGTCCAACCCACGCCAGCACCGTGATCGGCGCGCCAGGCCCAGATATCATCCAGAATGGTATTGCTGCTATTGACGACCAGGCTGGTGGTTGCACTGCCTGGCTCCGCGCCGCCGATGCGGAAGAAGACATCCTGAATGGCTGATGGGTCGCTGGCATCGTGGTCGCTGGCCCCGTGACCATCACCCATGACCAGCAGCGCCGGAGAGGTCGTGGCCCCGGCGTCGAAGATCATACCTGAAAGCAATATCCCTTTTGCATTGGCGGTACTCATGGAGATAACGCCATTTTGAGGGATTAACGTCGGAAAACCGAGACCGAGGACGATGGTGTCGGGGCGTGAAACCACGATGGTCTGGTTCAGATTATAGATGCCGGGGGTCAGAATGAGGTTCTTGCCGGTTGCCAGCGCGCGATTGATCGTTGCTACGGAATCCGTTGGCTGAGCAATGAAGAATTTGCTGATGGGGATAGATGTGCCGGGTGTCTGGCCGTTGGCCCATGTGGTACCAACGGAGTTGTGCTGTGGCGAGGGCACGAAGACGTTATAGTTCCCATTGGAGTCCACGTATAGGAATGGCTCCTCGCGTGTCACCGGGCTAGTCGCAACCGTCGTATACGGGCCGCCGCAAGACGACTGCGCGGGGAAGCACTGAGCGGGCGCACCTACATCACCGGAGAAAACCTGGTTCCAGACGCCGTTGCTCCACTTGTCAATCTGGCTGTTTCTGGTGAACCACTGCTGCTGTGAGCCACTAATGATCTGACTGCCATTGAATGACGAGTCGGCAATGAAGCCACCGCTGGCATATGAGGGGCCGGTACAATAGTCCATCAGTGTCACTTGCCCGTTAATATTGACGCGGCGCAGCGGGGCGGCCTGCGATACCGCCCAGAACTCACCGGTATAGCAACCAGCGTTAGGCGTGGTCACATTGATGGTCAGGTTCGACAACGATCTCCAGAAGTTATCCAGCGCGATGCAGTTATTGCTGCCAAAGCACTGATTGTAGACGTCGATGGAGCCGTTAATGACAACATCTTTTGGAGAGAGGCCGAGGCCGGCTACAGTGGTGTAGTAGCCGACCTGGAAGTTAAGTGGGTCAGTGCTGGTACCATAGGTGCCAGGCTCGAACAGCAGCGCGTAACGCTGTGTGCCGAACTGGTTAGAGACTTGCTGCTGTGCTATTGAATTCACCGTAGCTTGAATCTGGCTCAGTGGCATGCTGGGATTGAAGATATAGACGTTCGGGCCAAAGTCAGGTTGTCCAGGTGCCGCGCCATGAGCGATAGAGGGATGGAAGAGCGAAGCGGTGGTGAAGAGGCCGAGGATACAGCAGAGTAGCATGATCGTCCCGATCAGCCATTGAACTGGTTTTCGGTGCCACAGAGCGCCGAGCGGACGTACATCCATGACAGCTCCTTTTTCTCTTTTTCATATGCCTGATACTTAGAATCCGGCGAGAGTTTGACCAGATGTAGAGACAAGGGGGATAGTGGTCAAAGTTCCAGGAAACTCAGTGTACCAGGGTGATCTATCAAATAGTTCGCGCGAAGCATTCTCTTCTCTCTTTTGATAAGAAGCGGTGTTGGCATCCCCCATGCCGCGTTGTCCTGGCTCTCTGGCCAGTTTCAACTCGCGCTCAACCGGTCGGTCGGGTGCGACGTTCCGTGACTATCGGGCGAGAAAGAAGAGAGCCATTCCCCCCATTGTTTTCCGATACTTTCGGAAACTAGTAAGGTCTGGCGTAACATATCATAGTCCATTTATAACTTATTTGTTGCCGCTTGTCAAGAAGGATGGTACCATCTGTAGGAACCCCGATTGATCGCATCTATTACGTATTTTATCATATTTCAAATATGATAATAGATCTTTTTCAAACAAACTGACAATGGCCTTATCGCGTAGGGGCGTGATGAATCACGCCCTGCCTGTCCGCCGCGCCGCGCTCATAGCGTGATAATGAATTTTTTGCTCGAAACCGGCAAAGGCCTCATCGCGTAGGGGCGTGATGAATCACGCTCTGCCTGTCCGCCGCGCCGCGCTCATAGCGTGATAATGAATTTTTTCGCTTGAAACCGGCAAAGGCCTCATCGCGTAGGGGCGTGATGAATCACGCTCTGCCTGTCCGCCGCGCCGCGCTCATAGCGTGATAATGAATTTTTTGCTTGAAACCGGCAAAGGCCTCATCGCGTAGGGGCGTGATGAATCACGCTCTGCCTGTCCGCCGCGCCGCGCTCATAGCGTGATAATGAATTTTTTGCTTGAAACCGGCAAAGGCCTCATTGCGTAGGGGCGTGATGAATCACGCTCTGCCTGTCCGCCGCGCCGCGCTCATAGCGTGATAATGAATTTTTTGCTTGAAACCGGCAAAGGCCTCATCGCGTAGGGGCGTGATGAATCACGCCCTGCCTGTCTGTCGTTCCTTATTCAGGGCGTGATGAATCACGCCCCTACGGGGTTCTCGATTTGATGGGAAGGGTTCATGGGATGTGATCAATCAAGCCCCCACCCTTATTTTTACGAAACTTTCGTAAATTATTAAGCTTATACATCAGATGATGGGCTTTCAGAAAACCTGGCACCAGTTATAATGGAGTCTGATTGCCTGACTGCATACATGTGGCTGATATGTTCTTAAAAATGTTGGTACTATAGCTTCTGGTTGAATTGCGGAGCGCGATTGATCGCCTGTCATTCTGCATCCTTTTGTGAACTTACTGCGTCATGTTCCAACAGGGATGGATGGTTATACGTTGACATACGATCAATCGCACGATAGGCTTGATAACTTGTGCCGCTACTTATGCATTAATTCCAGTTCTCGACGCCGACATCCTCGCCCTGGCTCTCCAGCCAGCGTTCGACATCGATAGCAGCGCGGCAGCCATCACCGGCGGCAGTGACGGCCTGACGGTAGCGATGGTCGGTTACGTCGCCGGCGGCAAAGACACCGGGGATGTTTGTCATGGTATGGTGTTTGGGTAGGATGTAGCCCGCGTGATCCATGTGGATGATACCCCGGAACAACTCGGTGTTGGGCTGGTGCCCGATGGCGATGAAGACGCCCTGCACGGGCAGGAAATGTTCTTCTTTCGTGCGTGTATTGCGGAGTAAGACGCCTGTCACCTCTTTATCTCCCAGGATATCGGCAACCTCATTCTCCAGCAGAATGCTGATCTTAGGATTGTTGCGTGCGCGATCCTGCATAATCTTACTGGCACGAAAACTATCGCGGCGATGCACAATCGTCACATGATTGGCGTAGCGTGTCAGGAAGATGGCCTCTTCCATTGCGGTATCGCCGCCGCCCACTACTACCACGTCTTTATTTTTGAAGAAGAAGCCGTCGCAGGTAGCACATGCGCTCACACCATGCCCCTGCAAGCGTTTCTCATTGGGCAGTCCCAGCCATTTGGCGCTTGCGCCGGTGGCGATAATCACAGCCTTTGCCAGATAGGTGTTGGTATCTGTCTTGACCACGAAGGGGCGGCGGCTAAAATCGACTTCAACAACATCTTCGGCGATCATCTCAGCGCCGAACCGGCGGGCCTGCTGCTCAAATTTATCCATCAATTCAGGTCCCAGGATACCTTCTGCAAAGCCGGGGTAGTTTTCTACCTCGCTGGTCAGCATTAACTGACCGCCGGCCTGATAGCCCTGCAGGACCAGGACGGAGAGATTAGCACGCGCGGCATAGATAGCGGCGGTGTAGCCTGCTGGCCCTGAGCCTATGATGATAACGCCATAAGTGTTTGTATGATCTTCCATGAGTGATTTATCCTCGCATCTCCACAAGATAATTTGTGTTTTCTATTTCTCTTGAAGGAAACACGCCGATGAAGGGATTTTATGCCCACTCTCATGGTAGACTTTAAGCTCTGTCAGTATTCTGGCCGGAATCGCCGTGCTCTTTTATTATGGGAAGTTTTTGAAGAGATCGCTCAGGTCGGTTGCGTGCGCCGCAGCACCGAGCAACGGCGTGACGCCAAAGATTTCTTCTACCGTGCGTAGTGTAGAGCTATGCGTGTAGTAGATATTGTTTGAGTAGCCGTGCCCTTTGGCGTTAGGTGAGAGAACAATCATGCCGATAGGCCCATTGCCGCCAATACCTTCATCCCAGGTGATGAAGATGACACCGCCATTTTGGTAAGCCTGTGAGCGCATAATCATCGGTATCTGCTGTGCAAGCCAGTTGTCACCCTGCTGGATGGGGTTGAACAGCGGGAAGCAGCTATTATGCATGTCATCACAAAGGTCAGGAGCGATGAAGTTGTAGCGCGCCACCGTGTTATGGGCCAGGTCGCTTGTCAGTTCGCTATAAGGCCGTTCGTGTGCGATGCAGTAGGCTGAGGCGAGATTATTGTCGCCGGTAACATCGTTGAAGAAGATCATCGGGTTATGTTTGGGAGCGTACAGGTCCTGACTGTTTAGCGGGCAGGTGGTGCCACTAATACCCTCTTCATAAGCTTTCCACGAGATACCGGCGCGATTGAGCAGTGTGACAAGGTGCATGGAGGTAGCAAGGTGATTTACATAAGGGCCATTATCGTTATAGATGCCAAAGTTCGTACCTGCTTCCAACCAGAGATAATTCGGTTCGCTGGGATGATTATCGGGTGGGTTGTAATACTGACGCGCGTAAGATGCCATTGGCAATAGCGTTTTATTGATGTAGGGCGCGGAAGGGTTGTCATAAATGGAAGACCAGTTAGCATTCTCCATCACGATCAGGAAGACTGTTTTATTGGCATGTCCGGCTGTAGCGGTGGATGTTTGTTGTTGAGATGGTGTCTGCTGGCCTGTCGAAGTCGCGGTCGCGGGGGTCCCGACGGTAGGTTGTCTTTGCGGTCTTGTTGATTGAGTAGTATGGTTATGCATCTGATATGCTATATCCACGACCAGTAGCGCGATAAGTAGTACAACGAGCATGCTTATTAGAATACGCGCGAATCTTGAATGTATCATTCGTAAAAGGTCTTCCTAGCAAGAAAATCTCTTTGGTAGAGCAAAAACGATGCCCGAAGCATATTGCTTGTTTGTATGCTACGGCGGAGAGGCAAAATTGTCAATCTCAAGAGACTGGCAGGTCACAGTCTCCTCACAAAGAAATATATGTGACAAAAGTCGCGTTCGTCGGGAGCGAGCATACAGTACTGTTGTGTTTAAAGATAATTATTAACCTGAATTGATCCTCAAGTGGAGAGGAGAAGGAGAAGGCTAATGAGCAAGCAACTGTGGGAGTCCGAACAGCGTTCGGAAGAGGTCTCCCCGGCTCAGACGAACGGGCGAGCCGCCACCGGCATGGCAAATGGTGTGGGAACGTCTGCCCCGGCACATGTTCCCTATACAGCGCCGCGCCGGAAACAAGGGGATCTGCTGTTTGTAACGGTTTCGGTCTTTGCCGCAATATTGATTCTGGCACTCATCCTGGTCGGTATGGTGGACATTGCCAGTAGGCTCAACTCCCCAGCCGCCAGCCCCGCTACGCAGAGTACAGCCGCTGTTAGTGCGCCCGTGAAGCAAATCGTTCCGCCAGCGCATCAACTCTACGATGCGCAAGCGCCAGCGACGCCCCAGGGCAACGTAGTCAATATAACGCTGACCGTCAAAGAGGTGCTTCTCTCTATTGCGCCAGGAGTGGCCTACCATGCCTGGACGTTTAATGGCACTGTCCCCGGCCCGGTGCTGCGCGTGCGTCAGGGGCAAACTGTTCACTTCACCCTGGTTAATGATGGTACCATGCCGCACTCTATTGACTTCCACGCGGCGCAGACGCCCTGGAGCGTGAACTATCAGGACGTTGCACCCGGCAAAAGCTTTTCCTTCGATTGGAAAGCCAACTATCCTGGTGTCTTCATGTATCACTGTGGCGCGCCGACCGTCATCTATCATATGGCTAATGGTATGTATGGAGCTATCATCGTTGACCCGGCTCAGGGCTGGACGCCTGCTAAAGAGTTTGTGCTGGTACAAAGCGAATTCTATACGACCCGGCTCCCGGATGGGTCATACGCAGTTGACCCGAATAAGCTGAATGCTGGCAATCCTGACTATGTGGTCTTTAATGGCTATGTCAATCAGTACAAAACCAGTCCACTGGTTGCCAAAGCTGGGCAACGCATTCGCATCTTTATCGTGAACGCGGGGCCAACGCTGTTCTCAGCCTTCCACGTTATCGGGGCCATCTTCAGCGATACCTATATTGACGGCAACCCGGCGAACCATATGGTGGGCGATCAGACTGTCACGGTTCCCCCCGGCGGTGGTGTAGTAGTAGAACTCACGATACCACAGGCCGGATTGTACCCGTTCGTGACACACTCATTCGCTGATGTGGGTAAGGGCGCGCTCGGCATGCTCAAAGTTACACCGTAACTGTGTGGTAACAAAGTATCATTGAGAAAGGATGTCTAGCAGAGAGAACATCCTTATCGTTGAAATCGGTCGGCGACCAGGAGAACTTCCTTTTTGCTCTCCTGGTCGCCGGTTGGATTCAGAGAAAAATTTATACTGCGCTGGTGGCATCCAGAATAAAGATGCTTTCCAGTTGTGGGTCAAATTCCTCGATGGGTTGTGCGACATATTCCTCATCCGCCGGATGGGGCAGAGTTGCCAGCACGGGACGCTGCGAGGAACGCGCAGCCAGAATAAGATTGCGCGCGATGCGAATAGCCCATTGCTCATCGGGATATAATGTATGGATAGTAGCCAGTGAGGCAAGGCGCGGAAAGTAGATAGGTGTCTTGTCCGTGCGACCAAAGACGTGCAGGGTACCCAGGCCGAGAACGGCACTGCTGAAATCGCCCTGCTCGCAGCGAGCTTGCCAGTGACGACGCAATGTTTCGGGGTCAAGCGCCAGCTTTGTCGATGCCATCGGCGTTCTCCTTCGTATTGTCATAGCAAGTATACGAACATATGTTCTTCTCTGTCAAGCTATTCTTTTCGTCAGCTATCAATTCGGAAAAACTGAAGAAAAGTTACGCTCTTGAACTCACCAATTCAGGCTGCCGATGAGCAACATATATTTTTCGCAAGGAGTGACAGATGCAGTCGCAGTATTCTCAAATAACGGGTCTCTCAGGTAGCAACGCCTGGCAGTGGAATGGGGTCGCCGTCTGCTATAACGCAAATAGGGGAAGGCGCTAGATATGCCAGGCTTGCTGGAAAGCGTGTGAAAATCCGGTGATCGAGGCAAAACGTTCCTCCGACTTTTTGCTGAGGGCGCGCAGAAGTACCGCATCAAGAGCGGACGATAAGTGTGGCTGAAATATGCTCGGCGGCGGGGGTTGAACCATGAGGATAGAAAGTGAAGGAGACTCTCTAACATGGAGGGAAACGCAAAAATGGCCTGTGAGGAGTTGATAGGCTATACTTGCCAGCGCATATTGATCGCTTGCCGGAACGGCTTTCCCCCGCAGTTGTTCAGGAGCGATATAGGGTGAGAGTGAGAACGGCACAGGCCAGGGCGACAACCTGCCAAATTCAGTTGTGACAAAATCGGTCAGGAGCAGATCGGGAAGATGGGAACTATCTTTCTGACTACGCACAAGGAAATTAGACAATTGAATATGCTGATGGATAATATGTCGGTCATGTGCATACTGGAGCGCGTCAGCAGCCTGTTGTATCATGTGCGCTACATCCTGGGGGAGAACCGGTTCAGCTTTGCTGTCCAACTGCCTCTTCCACCACTCACGAAGAGATCCTTCCGAGAAAAAAGGCATGGTGATATAGAAATAGCTTTCATCGCGGAGCATTACCTGACCATAGTCATGGATGGGCACAATAAATGGGTGTTGAAGCTGGGAGATAGCCTCAATCTGACCCAGGAAACGCCGTTCCACCTCTGGTTCTGGAGAACGAAGAAGATGGGTCAAACACAATATTTTAATGGCTACCTTGCGCGATGGTATAGTCATTGTTTCTGCGAGATAGGTGTCGCTCATCCCTCCAACTACGAGAGGCCGAAGGAAACGATATTGGCCAAGCTGTTGTCTTTCTAATCGCATTGCTCCCCTTTATTCTATTTTTAGTCCCAACATTCGATATGTATTATTTTATTAAGTCACATATTTGGGCTTTTGTGCAGCTATCGGTGACGGTTCTAGTGCTCGTGCTACGCGCTCTCCATCCAGAATGGCATGTTCGACGCGGCGAGGTGTGAGGCAATCGCCGACGCGGTAGAGTTGTTTGACTTTACCTTGCAGTTGATGATAAAGCGTCTCGTTGGCGACCTGTGGCACGACCAGCACGGCCAGCGCCAGGTTCTCAATCTGGCGTGCCTGACCGGTATAATTGTTGATAATGGTGGCGCTATTGGGGCCAAGTCCGGCTAAGAAGTAGTTGGGGGTAAGCTCCATGCCTCTGGCGAGGGCACGGCGATACCACAGCTCCATGTCCAGCGTGATGCCGAGGTCGCCGCCGACGTAGAACTGTGGCGTGACCACCTCTACCTGACAGCCCTTCTCAGCCAGTAGTTCGGCGGTGCCTGTGGCCTGGTGGAAGCCGACCTGGTCGAAGACCATCACGCGCTCACCAGGTTGCGCCGTCTTCTCGCCCTGTAGCACCTGCCAGACCGTAGCGACGTGCGGCAGGTCTGCGCCGGGAACCGGTGGCAGCGTCGGCAGTGAACCGATGGCGAGAATCACGGCGGCAGGCTGTTCGCGCTCAACCATCTCTGCCGTGACCTCAACGCCGGTCCGAATCTCAACGCCCAGTTCGTGAAGTTCGCGTTGCAGGTTGCGGGCGGCGTCGCCGAACTCGACCCGATTGGGCACGCGCACGATCAGATTGATCTGCCCGCCCAACTCGTGCTGCTTCTCGTAGAGCCGGACGCGGAAGCCGCGTTGTGCCGCCACTTTTGCTGCCTGCATACCGCCGGGGCCGCCGCCAACCACGATTACCAGTGGCGGCTTGCTGAGAGCGCGTATGACAGTGACGGGTGGATATTTTTGTTCATTGCCGGTGGCGGGTGTCTGAATGCAGCCCAGGCTCAGGTTGAGGCCCATGCGCCCGATGCAATACTGATTACAGGAGATGCAGAGGCGGATAGACTCGGTATGGCCTTCACGCGCTTTGCGGGCAAAATGTGGGTCGCAAATCTGGCCGCGCACCACGTCAACCATGTCCGCCAGCCCTTCGCGCAGGATGCGTTCGGCCTGCACAGGGTCTTTGATGCGTCCAGTGCAGAAGACGGGCAGCTTGACGGCCTCGCGGATGTTGGCCGAGACGAAGAGTTGATAGCCCGGCGGTGTATGCATTGAGCCTTCGACCATGTAGAGGTTGTGAAACTCGCCGATACTGGTATTGATGAAGTCTAGCTGACCGGTGGCTTCCAGGCGTACTGCGATCTCACGCACATCGTCGAGCGTCAGTCCTGCCGGAATCAGTTCATCGCCACAGAGGCGGATGCCAAGCGTGAAGTCGCGCCCCACCTCGGCGCGAACGGCCTGGATGACCTCAAGGGCGAAGCGCATACGGTTCTCCAATGAACCGCCGTAGTCGTCGGTGCGCCGGTTGTAGTAGGGCGAGAAGAACTGACGTATCAGCGAGCTATGTGAGGATTGCAGTTCGGCCCCGTCAAAGCCGCCCTCGCGCACGTGGCGGGCCACCAGTGCGTAGCCACGCACGATTTCAGCGATCTCTTCCGGCTCGGCCTCTTTGCACATCTCGCGGTGAATCGGGTCGGGTAACGGCGAGGGGCCGATGACGGGACGGCGCGAGTAGATACTACTGGCCTGCATACCGTTATGATTGATCTGGGCAAAGATGCGCGTACCATATTCGTGGACAGCGCGCGTCATGCGCCGATAGCCAGGAATCACGCGCGGGTCAAAGCCATGTATGAGCTTTTGATAGGCCCAATCGCTTGGATGCACCGATTGTTCCTCTGTAATAATCAGGCCGCTGCCGCCCTTCGCCCGTTCCGCGTAATACGCAGTCAGGCGCGGTCCCGGCAGATTATCCTCGGAAAGATTCGTCAGGTGCGCGGCAAAGACGATGCGGTTGGGTACAATAGTTTGTCCGATGCGCATGGGTGTAAAGAGATACTGATATTGACCAGCCATGATCTGCTCCTAAAGCAAGGCGTCCCCCTCGTGGGTACCTTGCCGACCGATACCCGTTGATTTGTTGCTTTCCCAATGGTGTACTAGCATTGTTCTCCTGCGTGACGGCCCTCCATGATGGCCTGTTCGATACGGCGCGGGGTTACGCAGTCGCCAACGCGCAGGACACGTGGTAGATGCTGTTTGAGCGTGAGATAAAGTTCCTGCTCAGGTTGTTCATAGGTTCCCAATACTACATGATCAACCGGAATAGCGCGTTCACCCTCGGCGAAGCGATCTACAATAATGACCTGTTCCGGCTCGATGCGGACTACCGTGCTGTGTGGAATGAACACAACGTCGTGGCTCATCACCCGTTGCAGGAAAGGCACGATATCCTGGGTACTGCCGAGATCATGACCCACGTACCAGTCTTCCGTGACCACCTCAACGTGTTTTCCGGCGGTAGCCAGCAATTCCAGCACGGACATGACGCCGTGTGAGTCGCTCTCGTCCACAATCACGATGCGCTGTCCGGCGGGCATCTCGCCGCGCAGGATGCGCCGCACGTCGGTGACATGTGGGAGAGTGTGACCGGGGATGGACAGCAGACCGCTACCGGTGCGCGCGCCTGTAGCAATAATGACGCTTTGCGGATGTTGTGCTAACAGCATCGCCGCCGTGACCTCGACACCCGTGTGTATCTCAACATCCAGTTGCCTGATCTCCTGTTCGAGATAGTCGGTGATGAGGCGTAGTTCGCCGCGTCCCGGCCCCTTTGCCGCCAGCGCGACTGTGCCCCCAGGCGTCTCTTCTCGTTCATAGAGAATGACATGCCGACCGCGTAGTGCCGCAGCACGGGCCGCCTCTAAACCGGCGGGTCCACCACCAACAATCACTACTGTCGCTCTCGTCGCTGTGTTACTCTTGTGAGGGTGTGCTGCGATGTCTTCGGTGTGTAACACATCGGGATTGACGTTGCAGGCTATTTGCGCATTCACCACTGAATACACCTGACAACCCTGGTTGCAGGCAATACAGGGGCGCACACGTTCGGCCTGCCCGGCCTGCGAAAGACGCGGCAGATTGGGGTCGGCGATCAGCGCGCGAATCATCTCGACGCCATCGGCCTGCCCTTCAGCCAGCACACGCTCGGCCTGCGCCGCATTCATGATGCGTCCGGCGGTAAAGACAGGGATAGGAAGCGCGGCTTTCATCTGTGCTGAGAGATGCGCCGCGTAGGCGGGGGGCACGTGCATGGAAGCGTGCATAGGAAACATGTGAGTGCTAAAAATGCTGCCCATCGTGATGGTCATATAGTCGATACGGTGCGTGGCGATCAGCAGACGCGCGATCTCAAGGCTCTGCTCCGGTGTCAGGCCAGCCCAGGGGGCCAGCTCGTCGGCGCAGAAACGCAGACCCAGGATATGTTGCGGGCCAATAGCAGCATCAACCGCTTCCAGCGTTTCTTGCAGGAAACGCAAACGATTTTCTAACGTGCCGCCGTAACTATCCGTGCGCTGGTTGGTGAGCGGCGAGAGAAATTGCCGCAGCAGCGAGCGATCCGAGCATTGCAACTCGACGCCATCGGCCCCTGCCTGGACTGCCGTGCGTGCTACTTGAGCGAAACCTGCAATCACAGCATCTATATCAGCCGGTTCCATCGCTTTCGGTACCTCGCGCGAAGACACATTTGGTACAGGCGATGGTGCCCATAGCTCGTGCTGATGATAGTCGCTGACCGACTGCTGTCCGTTGTGATTGAGTTGCACAACTGTCAGCGCGCCTTCCTCGTGGATACGTTGCACAACTGCCGCGATAGCCTGTTGTGTATCGGGCAGGAAGCCGAGCAGCGCGCTTTCGTAGGGCAGGTCTGAGGGATGGACGACATGCTCTTCCAGCACGATCATGCCCGCACCGTCCCGCGCGCGTGCCACGTAGTAATCGGCGTGCTGCGTACTCAGGCGATTGTGGCGGGCCAGGTTGGTGATATGACTACCAAAGATAATGCGGTTGCGTATCTCGCGCGGACCGAGGGTGAGAGGCTGAAAGAGCCGATCAAACATGCATCAATCTCCAATGCGTTTCAGTCGTCGTTGTGCTGTTGCTGTGGAGATTATATGCCGAAAGCGGGGTGAGCGCAAGGCATCACCCTGTTCCTTTGTTTGTAATTGTTACTATGCCCAATCCTTCGTTCTAATGATAGAGGGCCTGATTTCAGCTATGAACAGGTCGATATTGATGCGAAAGAAGTTGTATGAGATGGTATCCTCTTCATTATTTTGCGCCGTCTGTGGGGCGCTGAATGCGGCGGGAGCCACGCGCTGTTTTGCCTGTGGAGAATTGTTGTCGAGTACGGGCAATACAAACGCTCAATCTGAGCAAATACTGGCGCAGCGCTATCAGATAGTAGAGCGGCTGGGGCAGGGCGGCATGGGTGTGGTATATAAAGTGCGAGATATGCGCCTGGGCAATCGCTTTCTTGCAATCAAAGAGATGCGCCTTTCGGGTCTGGATCAGCAGCAAGCAGCAGAGGCAATAGAGGGTTTTAAGCGCGAAGCTTTGTTGCTTTCCGAACTGATGCATCCGCACTTACCGCGCATCTATGACTATTTTACAGAAGTCGGGTGCTGGTACCTGGTGATGGATTATATCGAGGGCGAGACGCTAGAACGCTATCTGGCAGCACATGGCAGCAAGCTTTCTTTAGACGAGGTGCTGACGATGGCGCTGCAACTGTGTGATGTGCTGGACTACCTGCACACGCGCCAGCCACCGATTATCTTCCGTGATCTCAAGCCGGATAACATCATGCGCACGGCCCAGGGCCATCTTTATCTAATTGATTTCGGCATTGCGCGCCATTTCAAGCCCGGACAGGCCAGGGATACAATTGCATTCGGCTCGCCTGGCTATGCCGCGCCGGAGCAGTATGGCAAACAGCAGACCACGCCGCAAGCCGATATTTACAGCCTGGGTGCGTTGCTGCACCAACTACTAACTGGTGATGATCCGTCCCTCTCGCCTTTTGTCTTCGCGCCGCTACCGCCAGGCGTTGGCACGGAACGGCTACAGAGATTGCTAACACAAATGGTGGCACTCGATATACACAAGCGTCCACAGAGTATTGCTATCGTCAAGCAAGAGTTAGAGGCTATTGCCGCCGAAAAACCGCAGATCACTATATCTATATCGTCTATATCGTCAGGTGTATCGGTGCCGACGTTCTCCGGCAACATCTTCTCACTGGCCACCGGTGCGCGGTCGGAGCCGTCGCCGCTTATCTGCATTTATAGCGGGATGCACATGGATTGGGTGTCATCGCTGGCCTGGTCGTCGGATGGCTTGAACATAGTCTCCGGTAGCTATGACAAAACGGTGCAGATCTGGCACGCGACCAGCGCGAGAACGTATCTGGTGTACAGGGGGCACGCGGAACGCTGGCATGGCGGGCAGGTCAATGCTGTCGCCGGGTGCCCGCGAGGTGCTGCGCCTGGTGATGAATATATCGCCTCTGCCAGCGACGACGGGACGGTGCAGGTCTGGTGCGCAGCCAACGGCGAGCTACGCACCATATATCGGGAGCATCGTGAGAAGGTGTTTTCCGTCTGCTGGTCGCCGGATGGGCAGTGGCTCGCCTCGGCCAGTCGCTCGGCTATCCACATCTGGTTGCCGACGAGTGGAGCGACGATGCATGATATTACTGAACGAAAGGGTATATATCGCTGTGTAAGTTGGTCGCCCGATGGAGCGTGCCTGGCGGTGAGTCGCGGTGCCGAAGTGCTACTTTATGATATTTCTGCCGGTTTCCAGAAACAAAGCGTGCGCTGGCGTTATCAGGGGCATAGCGCGGAGATTCATGCGCTGGCGTGGTCGCCGGATAGCACACGCATTGCCTCGGCTAGCAATGATAAAACGGTACAGATTCGGGATGCCTCTCATGGGCATTTACTATATCTGCATCTCGGTCATACGGCGCAGGTGACGGCATTGGCATGGTCGCCGGATGGCAAATATCTGGCCTCGGCGGGTGTAGATGGCGTGGTGCAGATTCTCGATGTGGCCCGATGGCGCGTCATCTTGACCTACAAGGATCACTATGCCGTGATCTACGCGCTGGCGTGGTCGCCCGACGGCACGCGCATTGCCTCTGGCGATGTCCACAGGGCCGTTCATGTCTGGTACGCACCTTGAGTAAAAGATTGTTTTGCAGCAATTGCTATGTTTATTGTGGGCAAAAATGTTGAAAACGTGCGAATATATAAAAGAGAGTATTAGTTGAAGGCCGTGTTGATGAAGTATCTCAAAGTAAGCCCCTATGGTCTGGGCATGAGCTGCGTCGTGCTTATCTCCGCCATCATACGTCTGGTCTTCATCAGTCAGAATTTTCCCTCGACCAATAGTGACGAGGGAACAATGGGACTGATGGCGCTGCACATCGCCTATAGGGGAGCGCATCCGATCTTTTTTTACGGACAAAACTACATGGGCGCGTTAGAAGCCTATCTTGGCGCGCTGATTTTCCTCGTCGTCGGGCCGTCGCTCTTCGCCTTGCGCCTTGGTATGATCCTGCTCTTCGCGCTATTTCAATGCGTTCTCTATCGACTGCTCAGCCTGCTGTATAACAGGCGTTATGCCCTGATTGCGAGTGCGCTGCTGTGCCTGGGATCGCCGGAACTGTTCTCGCGCCAGTTGCGCGCCGTTGGCGGTGCCCTGGAAACGCTGCTTTTTGGCTCACTGACGCTGCTGCTGGCAACATCGCTGATCCTCTCCTACCGGAGCGGGCAGGAAACAGACAGAAAGGGGCGCATGTTACGCTATGCTTGTCTGGGCCTCGCAATGGGACTGGGCATCTGGAGTCACACACTCGTCTTACCTTTTGTCGGGATGGCGCTGCTCTTCCTCTTTATTTACTGCTGGCGCGAGTGGCGCTGGCCGGTCGTCTTGTGCTGGCTGTGCGGATTACTACTGGGAGCGATGCCGTTAATTATTGCCAACATACAGGACCCGGCCCACAACGCCATCCACACCTTTCTAAAAAGCTATCAATCAGGTGGCTCAGGCGCTGTACTGCCTTATACCGTCTGGGATCAGTTGCGTGGCACAGTGCTGGTCAGTGTGCCGATGGCAACAGGATACTCGCCTGTATGCTCTTTAAATTCGACTCCTGGTGTATGGCGCACAGAAATCTCTGCCTGTTTTATTCCGCAGGGCCTATGGAGCGTAGTTTTTCTGGTGCTGCTGGCAACTGCACTCTGGTCAGCTTTGCGGAGTTTCCCTCTACGTTATCTCTGGTTCTGGCGCAAAGATGCCGCCGAAGCTCCTGACGAGCAACGCCGTGAGTCGGCCCGCTTGATGCTGTTAGGAAGTGGTTTGCTGACAATTTGTGCTTTTGCCGCAAGTTCGGCTCCAGCATTGGTACCTCTGACATCCGCGCGCTATCTGGTAGGGCTGGAAGCTGTCTTGCCAGCAGTGCTATGGCCATTGTGGCAAACTCTTCTATCGTCAGGCCGTCTATTGCGCTTAAACATTACCTCGGTATTGAGTGTGGGAATACTCGGCATCATAGCCGCGACCTTTGTGCTTGGCACCGTGATCAGTTTTCAGCAGATGGCAGAAAATGAGCAATCCTATCAACAGCAACAGCATCTGATCAGCGATTTACTGGCTATGCATGCCACACGCATTTATACCGATTACTGGACCTGCGATAATATCGCTTTTTTAAGCGACGAGCGCATTATCTGTGCAGTGCTTGGTAACAATCTGCGCCTGGGCCAGAATCGCTACCCACCCTATATCGCTGAGGTACAGCAGGCTCGACCGGTGACATATGTGTTCCTGGTTGGCTCTGCACAGGCGCAGGAGTTAGATCGACAGATGAGACAGGGAACGCAAAGGTATCAAAAGACAGTTGTTGATGGATATGTTGTTTATAGGATGCTGTAGATAGTAAATGCCAGTCATCGGCCAACAGGCGTTTGGCAAAGGAGAGCATAATGCCTAAAAAAGATCGTTGGCTGCTCGGTCATAAACAGGTCAAACATCTACATAAACCTGGAGAGCGTTCCCATATGAAAACAGTACCACCCTCGATCTCGCCTGATTTCAATACCGAGCAAGTAGGGGTACCTGCAGCTTTCCTCAGATGGCTGGGACGGCATATCGCAGGTTTTACTCGTCCAAGTTCCAAACGTTGGTAAAGTAGATTGATCAGTTTGACTGACGTTTTCAGAGATGCAATACCCCGCCTTCAAGTTGTTGCTATTATCAGGTTTGGGTCAGGGAGTGCTAGAAGAGGACGTGCTGGCTGCGGTGTATGGAAAAAGTGCTATGCTGGTGGGACATACGACGCTGGATAAACTCATCAAGAGGCTGCGTGACAAACTTCGTCAGGTAGGGTTGACCGTGCTACCGGTTGAGCAAAGTGGCTATGCGTTAGTGACTCTCCCTCAACGATTCAGGCGGAGCAGAGGTGAGCAGTGAGTGACTTCGTGAGGAGGGCAATTTTGCCCTAAAACGAGAGCAATTTTGCCCTGAAACGAGAGCGAAGTTTATATCAACTTGGTATAGAAAATGAGGTAATATCTCTTGTAGATGTAAGATTTGAAGGAGTATAAAGTTATCCATCTTGTAGTGCGTTATTCTAGTAGTTATAAGGACAAGTATTTCTGACTATCCATGACATTCAAGTTGGATGTCTACAACCTTTTCCAGGAGGGTGTTCCATGCGTAATAATATATTCCTATCACTGAGTATGCTGATGCTCTTTGTAAATATCACAGAAGGAAAGGATGTCATCATGAAAAAAACAAAGGCACGTTATCTCTGAGCAAAGCTATCATCAGGTTGGATACTTTCTACCACGTCTTCTAGCTATTTGTGGTTTGTTATTTTTACAAAATCTTCTTATCCCCCCGTTATCTGTTCACGCTGCGACATCATCTGCAGATACTGTACGGTTAAGTCATTCTACCCATTTATTAAAGCAGATATGTTCCCAGCCGCCTCAGAACATTAATTTAATGGCTTTAACTGATAGCCAATTAAGCTTATATGGTCTGCCTCTCCATGCTTTAATTGATCAAAACCCTCAATATTGGTCTAATCTCTTTGCTCATATAAAGCAACATGTCTGTGATACATCACCAGCCTCTAGTCATAGAACGCATCAACTGAGGCCAGGCTCACGTTCATCGGCATCTCTACTTTATTCACAAAACTGGGCAGGAAATGTTGACTATGGAAATAGAGGGACGTATCGGATTGCCTCTGTTGACTTCTATGTGCCAAAAATTACTAATTTATATTCTGATGTTTCCTTTTGGGCAGGAGTAGGTGGAGACGGAGATTTTACCAGCCCCCAGGTTCTTGTCCAGGCTGGAGTTGACATTTCAACAACATGTTGTAGTATTCAATACAACGAATCGTGGTGGGAGGTTTATCCCTATAACGCTGAATAGAATTTACCTCTAGCGAGGTTAAACATAGGAGATCATATATATGTTTATATATCATCAAACTATAGTAATGATGTCTATGACTATTTTTACATAGAAAATGAATATTATGGGTCGTATAATAGCTATACGACCTATAATAGCCAATATTTCTCTGATAGTGCTACCGGTGAGTGCATTGGCGAACGCCCGACACAAGCCGGAGGGGGATATGATGCGCTTGGTGATTTTGGTACTGAAGAATTAAACAACTGTACTATTGGAACCAATTCCTTGTAGCTGGGAATTGGTTCCTGGCCTCATGACTACTATTATATGACCAGTGATGGGACTTCTACGGGAACAGTTTTAGCAACCGTTGGTTCTATTAGTGGAGGATATAGTTATCCTATATATTGGAAAGCTCCCTATTAAATTAGGGGAGGAGGTATGTCTTCTGCAATGATATCTTGCGGTTAAGTCGAACAGATGTATGAGGTAATGCTGGTTGCCACGAACCCATAAGCATTACCTCATAAGGGAACATTTCCATTGTCCTATTTGTATCATCAAGCAAGATGATTTTGTTTTTTCAATCTGCTTTTCTGAGACGTAGCAACGCCGAGCAGAAGGACCGGTTTTTCATTACTTTTATTTAGTCAGATACATGGCGGTCTATCCTCGTTGTTTAGTTTGATAGAGAGGAGACTACGATGAAACGGAGGCTGGTAGCTGTATGTGTCTTTATCATGTTAGCTCTGGTAAGCTGTACTAGTAATGCTGTGCAGGGGCCATTGCCTACGACGCTGCATATCACACGTCCTGCGATCAACGGTTTCCCACCCTTTGATCGTGTTTCGCATGATGCTTCTGCGCTACAACAACTCTATCGCATGGCCTACACATTGCCTGTTCCCTCGGCAAAAGTGAATTGTCCGATGCAAGATGCACTCGTCTATCATCTGGTCTTCTTGCGGGGAACAACGATTGTCAAAGAGATGACATTGCAAGCCACAGGATGCCAGTTTCTCAATTTTGATCAGGAAACTCGCATGACAAATCCTGTCTTTATCAGGCTCTTCCTCCATCTTGCCGGTATCCCCTCGCTTGTCCCAGCTCGTACTGACTGACTCGAAACGTTATTATTCACTAATGAATCCTCAGAGTGTGTAAAAACGTAGTCTGATTACAGGTAGATTGTAAGGAAGGAGATCAATGAAGAAACGTTTAATGCTCATTAACAATAAACAGAGGTCATGGCGATGGTTCCTTCTGGTGCTTAGCTGCGCATGTACCATGCTTCTCCTGGCGGCATGCGGTGATTCGCCCACACAAATCCAACTGACCTCAACATCTCAGCCGGTCACGATAACCTCGCCGACTCCTACTAGCATAAGCAGCAGTATTTCAGTTTCTTACCCGCAGATTGCCTATGATGGCAAGACACATACGCTACTTGCTTTTGGAGGAAGAGGTGCGCCGCAAGATGTGAATTCAACCTGGAGTTGGGATGGTACGACCTGGACACTGCTCCATCCGAGCATTTCCCCACCGGGAAGAGAAGCCGGTAGCATGGTCTATGATGCTGCCACCGGCCAGATCGTACTGTTTGGAGGTTATGATGGCTATGCCTCTAACACGACTCAACCACTCCTTAACGATACCTGGACGTGGGATGGCACGACCTGGACACAGCAGCATCCCACGGTTTCGCCACCTGCACGCTTTGAAGCTAGCATGGCTTACGATGCCACCACGCAGACGGTTGTTCTTTTTGGTGGTGGAGGCGGTGGTACGCCGCCAGCAGGTCTTGCACCCAATATGGCTCCGCCATTAAACGATACCTGGGCATGGAATGGTACGACCTGGACGCAGCTGCATTCTACTGCTTCGCCTGCGGCACGGGAAGATGCCAGTATGGCCTATGATGCTGCTATGCAGGCTGCTGTTCTCTTTGGTGGGAATGATGGCATCTCGCATACTCCTGACTTGACCGATACCTGGACGTGGAATGGCGCGACCTGGATGCTGCAACACCCGGCTAACTCGCCTACAACCAGGTTTACTTACGAGGGCGCTACGATGTATATGGAAAGTCCCGCCATGAGTTATGATGCGACAACCCGGCAGGTCATTCTCACTTTTCCGGTAACTAACGATTCTGGAAGTCAAAAAATGCTTAGCTCCTGGCTCTGGAATGGTCATACCTGGCTACAGCAACCTTTTAGCCCCATTGATGAAGATGAGATACAACCTTTTTATAATCCTGATCGTCAGACGCTTTTTGCGTTTGTCTCCAGCGGCTCTATCGATAACATTTTGACATGGACAGGTAAGGGCTGGCAATAAGAGCAATATTTGCCAACATTATGAAAGGGCGTGCCGACAATGAAAAAATCAAGTCTGTTCTGGCAGACTGTATCTATTACGGTGCTGCTTTTTATCGCTGTGCTTGTGTTGGGGGCTGTGCAGGTACCAGTTGCCAGAGCGGCGACCGGCAATGTTCTTCATAATCTCGGTGGGCCAGGAAGTGGCGTCCAGTCCGGTCAGTTATGGAGTGGAGGGAGGCAAAGATCAGGGGCATCAGCAAGACCCGGCCTGGGTGAAACTGAAGAATGCTGGCCTGGTGCATCGCAATGGCAATAGTGTCTCTATCTCACTAAATCCACAGCAGACACCACCTGATCTTTCTGCCCATGTAGCTAACGTATGGTCAGTGATCTTGCTGGCTGGTGCAGGTATTTTTCTGGTTTTAGTTGTGGTGTGGAGTGTGTTCTGGTGGATGAGATACCAGCGCGGGCAAGCGGCAAGAGTAGATTAGAGATGCAAAAAGTATGCCCTTAGCATGCCTTTTGCATCTTCATCTACAGGTTATGCCCAGCGAATCAGTTCCATCTCATACTTTTCTTTCAGAGCCGGGTGGAATGGCACGGCACGCACGTTATAGGCCAGGCTGCCGGTAAATTCAGGCACGAGGCGCACGTCGTAGCGATAGGAGCCGTCCAGTTCGCGTTTGGTGTAGGTCATAGGCAAGACGTGTTGTGGCAGGGCCGAGTCATCATGTACCTCACCGTAGACCAGTTCGACCAGGAGATCGTCGGGCGTCAGGCCGTCGGCGCGCACCCAGGCACGAACATCGATGCCTTCACCCAGGCTCAGTTGACCGTCGCGGCGACCGTCGATGTAGAGTTCCAGGCTGTTCCACTTCTGACGCACGCGCTCTTTCCACTCGGCCAGCACGCGCATCTGCTTGTAATGATCCTGCTCCATCTCCTTACAGCGCTGCATCTCCGGCACATAGTAGCGTGTGGTGTACTCCTTCACCATGCGGCGCATGCTGTACTGTGGCGCGCACGTGCGAACAGACTCTTTCATATAGTTGACCCAGCGGTGGGGAATGCCATGTTCGTCGCGGTCGAAGAAAGTAGGTATGATCTCCTCTTCCAGCAGGCGGTAGAGAGAAGCGCTATCGGCATCGGCCTGGATATTCTGGTCGGCATACTCGCGCTCCTCGCCGATGGCCCAGCCATTCTTGCCATTGTATGCCTCGGCCCACCAGCCGTCCAGGATGCTACAGTTGGGCAGGCCGTTGAGGGCCGCTTTTTGTCCGCTGGTACCACTGGCCTCGTAGGGGCGAATGGGATTGTTGAGCCACAGGTCTGTACCGGAGACCAGGTAGCGGGCCATGTCGATGTCGTAGTTCTCTAGCAGGACGATCCTGCCCTTGAGCGCACCGCGCGAGAGCCGATAAATCTGCTCGATCAGCGCCTTACCGGGTTCATCGGCGGGATGAGCTTTACCGGCAAAGATGATCTGTACGGGACGCTGTGGATTGTTCAGGATGCGCTGCAAGCGTTCGATGTTGCGGAAGATCAGCGTGGCGCGTTTATAGGTGGCGAAGCGACGCGCAAAGCCGATAATCAGCGCGTTGGGGTCGAGAATGTGTTCTAGCTCCTCAATTTGCAGGGCACCTTCGCCCAGGCGCAGATGCTGTTGTTTGAGGCGCTGGCGTGCGTAATCGATGAGGGCCTGTTTCCTGAGCTGGTGTGCCTGCCAGAACTCGTCGTCGGGCAGATTGTGGATATTGCTGTCCCAGAACTCCTGATCGTCGATGTAGCGGCCCCACTCGCCAAGAGAGCGTGAATAGAGGGCATTGATCTCCGGCGCGATCCAGCTTGGGCTATGGATGCCGTTGGTGATATGGCCAATCGGCACCTCGCTGACATCCAGGCCGGGCCAGAGGAACTGCCACATCTTGCGCGAAACCTCGCCGTGCAGCTTGCTGACGCCGTTGTGCTGGCCGGTCAGGTGCAGCGCCAGCACGGTCATGCCGTAGGTAGCACCCCAGCCATGATCCTCGCGCGCGATCTCCATAAACTGGTCGCGGGTCAGGCCAAGCTGGCCCCAGTAAGAGCCGAAATAACGATCAATCAGGTCGTAGTTGAAGGTATCGTTACCGGCAGCGACGGGTGTGTGTGTGGTGAAGAGCGAGTTGGCACGCACAATCTCACGCGCCTCGTTGAAGCTCATGCCGGAGGCAACCAGTTCGCGGCAGCGTTCCAGGCTCATGAAGGCGGCGTGGCCCTCGTTGATGTGCCAGGCGGCAGGCGAGATGCCCAGGGCGCGTAGCGCGCGCACACCACCGATGCCCAGCACGATCTCCTGCGAGATACGCATCTCGCGGTCGCCCCCATAGAGACGGGCCGAGAGTTCGCGGTCATTGGGGGCGTTGGGTGCGACATCGGTATCCATCAAATAGAGTGGGACGCGCCCGACCTGAAGTTTCCAGATTTTCGCGTAGATGCGGCGACCGGGCAGATCGACGCTAATCATGACCTCGTTACCATCGGGGCCTGTGGCGGGTACGGCGGGAGCTTCAGAGAAGTGCAACTTCTCGTAGAACGCTTCCTGGATGCCGTCGCGGGTGATGCGTTGCGTGAAATAGCCCTGTGGATACAGAAAACCTATGCCGACCAGGGGCAGGCCGAGGTCGCTGGCCTCTTTGCAGTGGTCGCCGGAGAGAATGCCCAGGCCGCCGGAGTAGATGGGCAATGACTCGTGCAGGCCGAATTCAGCGGAGAAGTAGGCAATGACCTGATCGGCATGTTCGGGATAGACGCGCCCGAACCAGGTTTCGTCGGGACGCGGGTGCATATAGTGATCGAAATCGCTAATAACGCTATCGTATTGCTGTAGATAGTCGGCGTTCTCCGCCGCCTGCTCCAAACGTTGCGGATCGACCACGCTCAGAAAGCGCACCGGGTTGTGTCCGACCTCTTCCCACATGTGCGGATCGAGCGTGCTATAGAGAGCGCGAGCTTCGGGATGCCAGCTCCACCACAAATTGTATGCCAGTTCGTATAGGCGACTGATACGGGCAGGCATAATGGGGAAGACCGTCATGCGACCATAAATTTTCACTGAACTACGTTTCCTTTCTTCGCTTGCAGAGGTAATAGCTACCTTCTCCGGGTCTTGCCACGGCCACTCGCTGTCGATGGTATCGACCAGAAATGAGGTGAGCGACGGGCGGGAGAAACAATATATAGGGTGCGAACGCAGGCGTTCCATGCGTGTTATCGGATGTTCTTGTTATCAGTATATCGTGTAGAAGAAAAGGAGGTCAACTTTTCGTGGTTTTGCCTGTTTGCCACGCATCGTGAAAGCATCTGACGAACGTCCTGCTCACCCTGCCTTGCGCTCGTCCTGCCTTTCCGATATACTTGCTTGTACATAACGGCAAATGTTTACAGACAAAAGAGTCTGGTGATTGGCGGATGAGTCATAAAATGAAACGGCAGGAACAGCCGTCGAATACGCTCAGTGCTATTCTTGGCGCTATCTTGCTGCTCGGTTGCTTTATCTGGTTGGGCTGGTTGCTGCTTCATCAGCAAACTATGCCACTAAAACTCCTGTTTCCGAGAAGTACCGCGACGGCGGCGGCGAATAATACAATGGTGCAGGTGCCACCATTACTGGCTGAGGGGATCACGCTGGGAGCGCCGGGAGGGCAACCGGTGCTGAGTCAGCAGCAGGCACTGGCGTTGGCAGCGCAGCTTGAACCGGATGCGGCGGCGCAGGCAAAAACGATCACGGCCCGCTATGTGCTGCTCAACTACCCGAATGTTAGCACGCCCGCGACACATGCAAACCTAAATAATGTGCCCGCCTGGATGATCTGGTATCAAAAAGTTCCCTATGTACCTGCCGATGCTTCGGTCGATCCAACGCCTTTTCCTCACTCATACCATGACCTGTATGTCTTCATTGATGCGACGAGTGGCAAAGAACTATTGGCGGTATGGGCCTGAGACCCACACCGCCATCCAGCTTTGAAAATCACAAAATAAAAATTGGTACTAATTGGCTATGCAAAGAGTCCCAGGAGTACCCTTGCTTTAAGGAGTTGTATCCATTTTAATCCAGCCATGACGTAGTGCGTGAACTACTGCTGCTGTGCGATCACTGACCGAAAGTTTCTTAAGGATAGATGTAATATGGTTTTTCACGGTCTGATCGCTAATTTTCAGGGACTTGGCGATCTCTTTGTTGCTGTTGCCGCGCGCGATATAGTCGAGAATTTCGACCTCACGGCTGGAGAGCGGCGAATAGGGATCGCGTTCGTCGTTTTCTTCTGGCTCCTCTTCGACGGTCATTTCGCGGAAGGAGCGCAGCACGCGGCTGGCAATTTGTGGTTTAGAGAGGATCTCGTCGTTGATGAGGTATTCGCCCTGGCTCACCTTTTGCACCGCCTCGATAAGTTCGGCAGGGGTGATATTACGTGTATAGTAGGCGGCGGCACCGACCTTAATAGATTGGAAGAGGCGTTCTTCGTCTTCTGAGGGGGTGAGCATGATGATTGCCATGCGCGGCGCGAGATGACGTGCCTGGCGGGCAATCTCCAGCGGATCAGAGGACGTGAGACCGGCATCGATCAGAGCGACATCGGGATCGGCGGTTTGCGCCAATTCCAGTATATCAGCAGCATCGGTGGATTCGCCGACAATAACGCAATTGCCCATTTGCTCCAGGGTCGCGCGAATACCCTGACGGAAGAGAGGCTGTTCATCGATGATGATGACACGTATCGTATCCATGGAATCCCTTCGTGAGAGAGTAGACAATGATTGACACGGCAACCTTGCATCTACTCTTCTATCAGTATACTCAAACATCCAAGAACGTGATTACCCCTGCGCGGCAAGGGGAAGTCACACAACTTATGATTGGTTGACTTATTATAGTCCCCTGCTGCCCGCATGTAAAGATTAGGTTAATTCGTGCCGTATGGACTTACAGGAAAAAAACAGGGTTTCCGCATATATATAGAACACGCGGTAAAGCCCTGTTTCGCTAGATGCTGCTAGTTGCGTTCGAGTTGCCGGAGCGTGGCATTAATGCCTGTACGCAAGCACTCAATGACTCCCTGACCTGAGACGGCGACGCTCTCAAAGCTCGGTACACGATAAGGATTGAGGTACTTTTCCAGGATAGAGACCTGCAAGATATCGGGCAGGTCACGCTTATTCCACTGCATGACCAGCGGGAACTTTGTGATATCTTTGTTTAAGCGCCTGAGTTGCTCCTGTAACTCATTCCAGCTTTCGATATTCTCTTGTAGCTTACTGGCCTGTGAATCGGCCACGAAGATGACGCAATCCGCGCCTTTGAGGACGGAGACGCGCGTCTGCTGGTATAGCACCTGGCCGGGAACGGTGTAGAGTTGGAAACGGATCTGGAACCCATGCACCTTTCCCAGCTCTAGTGGAAGGAGATCAAAGTACAGAGTACGCTCGGTCTCAGTATCGATAGAAACCATCTCGCCGACGTCACGGGGGTTGACGACTTTATGGATATAATGCAGGTTGGTGGTTTTGCCACACAGACCGATGCCGTAGTAGACAATCTTACAGTTAATTTCGCGTTTTGCCATGTTTATCAGGGACATATGTGATCGCTCTCCTGCCCGCTCATACGTGCCACTTCCCGAAACCTGACGTACTTCGTCCTGTGAAGTAGCCTGTTAAAGCAACCTTGTTCAGGGGAAAGTATACCGTATTTTCAAAAAATTGCAAATCACGTGAGACTTTAGGGTACACAGTTTTCGCTTCTGGACGCCCTTGCTACGAGGACAATATAACGCTGCTCCCTCAAAACTACAAAGGCCGTTTCACCTCAACATTTTCGCGCTAGATGTTTTTTCCTGCATAAATAAACCGCAGCCATAGGTAATTTGGGGGATATGATTGGTCTGAAGGGAACAGAGGCCAGACACCTGCTGCCAGTCTGGTGGTCTCGCTTATTGACGAATTACCCGAAAAGGAATAGACTAGCGAAAAAGCGAGAACACAGTTTCATCACGGGCGATGAGGCAGAGATAAATTGTGGCTGTATGCGGGTATACAACGTTCTGTAGTATGTGGGGTATGTGGCTCATACTCTAAAGGATAAAGGCAAGAAGAAGGATGACGACGACAAGTTCTACCCCGGTCGGAACCGACTATGAGATTATAATTGGGCTGGAAGTTCACGCGCAATTGCTTACCAGGAGCAAGATGTTCTGCTCCTGTAGCACTGGCTATGCGAATGAGGCACCCAATACTCACGTGTGTCCGGTGTGTATGGGGATGCCGGGCGTACTCCCTGTCATTAATCAGGAGGCCGTCACGTATACTATTATGACGGCCCTGGCTCTCAATTGTTCGATTCCTGAATACTCAAAATTTGATCGCAAAAATTATCCTTATCCCGACTTGATGAAGGGGTATCAAATTTCGCAATATGACATCCCTTTGAGCCGGAACGGATTTTTGCTGATAGAGGCTAACGGGCAGCAGCGCCGTATCGGTATTACGCGCGTTCATCTGGAAGAAGACACGGCGCGTCTGACGCACCGCGATGGCTACAGTCTGGTGGATGTGAACCGCGCTGGTACCCCGTTGATGGAGATTGTCAGTGAGCCGGATATACGTAGCCCGGAAGAGGCGCGACTCTATATGCAGAAGCTGCGTGAAATCCTGGTCTATCTGGGTGTCTCATCAGGCCGAATGGAAGAGGGTAGTTTGCGCTGTGATGCCAACATTTCGGTACGCCCGCGCGGACAGGAACGATTTGGCACGAAGGTCGAGATTAAAAACATGAACAGCTTCCGCTCTGTTGAGCGCGCTTTGGAATACGAGGCTATGCGTCAGGTTGAGGTATTGCGCTCCGGTGGAGTGATTGTGCAGGAGACGCGCGGCTGGGTTGAGAATCGTGGCGTCACTGTTTCGCAGCGTAGCAAGGAGCAGGCCCATGATTATCGCTACTTCCCTGAGCCTGATCTGCCCCCGCTGATAATCAGTCGCAAGCGTGTCGAGGAGATTCGCTCGCATCTACCGGAATTGCCGGATGCGCGCCGCGAACGCTATCAGGCGGATTTCGGCCTTAGTCGGCAGGATGCCAATATTCTGACGGAAGATAAAGCTCTCGGTGATTACTTTGAGCGGGTGATGGCAACTACGAAAGCCGGTGATCGCAAGTCACGCGCGCGAAAAGTAGCGGGCAACTGGCTACCGGAGGTAGTGCGTCTGCTCAAAGAGCGATCACTGTCGATACAGGAATGTCCGCTCGTGCCGGAGGCCCTGACCAACCTGCTAGACCTGCTCGATCAGCAGCGTATTACCGGTACACAAGCCAAAGAGGTGTTGGAGGAGGCTTTTGCGACAGGCGAACTGCCAGAAGCAGTGGTCACGCGCAAAGGCATCAAGCCGCCGATTAGTGACCAGAGTATGTTGGAAGGGATTGTCGAGGAGGTGATTGCGAGCAATGCGAAGATAGTCAGCGACTATCGTGGCGGCAAACTCAACGCCATTCAAGCTCTGGTTGGACAGGTCATGAAGCGCACGCGCGGGCAGGCCAGAGCCGATATAGTACAAAATTTGTTACGACAGAAACTGGACGAGGCGTAACCAGCGGAGGCAGACGTCACGTCCCATGAAAAGGAGATGCAGATCATGCACGACGAAGTGAAATCTGCGGCAATTAATCCCTATCAGATGGCGGTGCAGCAATTTGAGCTGGCCGCCGAACGCCTGGGCCTTTCAGAAGATATGCGCGAGATTTTGCGCCAGCCCAAGCGCGAACTCACAGTCAATTTCCCGGTGCGCCTGGACAATGGGCGCATCAAAACGTTTACCGGCTATCGCGTCCAGCATAATGTCAATCGTGGCCCGGCCAAAGGGGGTATTCGTTATAGCCCCCAGGTGACGCTGGACGAGGTGAAGGCACTGGCCATGTGGATGACGTGGAAGTGTGCGGTGGTGGGCATTCCTTATGGCGGGGCCAAAGGCGGCGTCATTTGTGATCCCAAGAGTATGACACCTGCCGAACTAGAGCGCATGACCCGTCGCTATGCGACTGAAATATCCATCATTATTGGCCCTCACAGCGATATACCCGCGCCTGATGTGAATACTAATCCGCAGGTAATGGCGTGGATCATGGATACCTACTCGATGCACGAGGGTTATTCTATTCCAGCGGTTGTGACCGGTAAGCCGCTCTCGATAGGCGGCAGCGAGGGCCGCGCCGATGCGACGGCTACCGGCGTGTTGTTTGTCACACGGCAGGCGGCTAAACGCATTGGTATGCCGCTCAAGGGGGCGCGCGTGAGTATTCAAGGCTTTGGCAATGCAGGCTCGGTGGCGGCGCGTCTATTCCACAACGAGGGCTGTAAGGTCGTAGCGGTGAGCGATACGCACGGTGGCATTTATAATGAAGCGGGCCTCGACCCGGCGGCTGTGCTACGCCATAAGCAGGAGCGTGGTACCGTTGTCGGCTTCCCCGGCGCGATGACGGTGCGTGTGCAGGACGTGCTGGAAGTGCCATGCGATGTACTGATACCGGCGGCCACCGAGGGCGTGATTACCGCCGCCAACGCGCCGCGTGTGCAGGCGCGCATTATCACCGAAGCTGCCAATGGGCCAACAACGCCGGAGGCCGATGCTATTCTCTACAAGCGTGGGTGCGTCGTCGTACCCGATATTCTGGCGAACGCCGGTGGGGTGACGGTGAGCTACTTTGAGTGGGTGCAGGATTTGCAGAGCTTCTTCTGGGGCGTTGAAGAGATCACCCGGCGGTTGGAAGTGATTATGAACAACGCCTTTGCCTCAGTTGCCGAGAAGGCCGACCAGTATCACTGCGATATGCGTCTGGCCGCCAATATGCTGGCCATCTCACGTGTCGCTGAAGCCACGCAGATTCGCGGCATCTACCCATAAATTATGATGAATCCATAGGGACGGGATATATCCCGTCCAGACCTGTTATTCGTGTCAAAGACGCGAAGCTATGCGATTCCAGATTATGTTGCTTCGCGTGTATCACCCGATTCAAAGGTCTGGGCGGGTTAAATCCCGCCTCTACAGATTTTCCCATCTCTGGGGGAAGCGTTATCACATTTTAAAATGTGCGGCGGTCACGTTTAGGCCGCTTAGTAGATGGCTTAGTCGGGCGCGAGGGTTTCGCCTTCTTACGCGCGCGTCCCCAGTCCTCTTCCTCTTCTTCTTCGTCCTCGAAGAAGTCCTCTTCGTCCTCGTCAAAGTCTCTGCCGCTCAGATCCATGTCAGGAATATCGGCATCTTCAATATCCTCACCTTGCAGATCCAGGTCTTCTACTTCGTTGTCGATGTCGAGGGCACCTGTATCATCTGGTTCTGGTTCTGGCTCCTCCTCCTCTATCACCTCCGGCTCAACAACCGGGCGGCCTTTGGCGCTGGCAGCTTCATGCCGCCTCTCTGCTCCGTTGGCATGCTCGGTATGACCGGCGGTCCGTGTGGCTTTACGCGCTGTGACAGGCTCTACCGGCTCTGGCTCCGGCTCGATCCCCTCGCTCTCTTCCGACTTCTGCCCACCGATGATGTGGCGACCGGCGGCTACATCGAGCCAGAACTGAGAATAGTAATGGGGCCGATCTGTTTCTTTCTCGCTATCTTTTCTCGCCATGAGTTCTCGGTGTGCTTGCAAACTCCTGGTGAGGGTAGTTGCAAGCCACCGCTCCTCCTTTCGTAGAAGACACTCCCATGTCCTCTTCGCTGGTTTATCTCAAAACCAAAGTAAGAAGAAAACGTAACAGGTTCAGTATAACCCGAACAAAAAATGCTTATTGCTTTTGCAATGATAAGGAGAAAACGGGATACTGTCAAGATGTAGCCTTTTTTCTGGTTTGCCTGATCAAATGTGGGGCCTGAAACGTATAAAGTAGTGTGTTGTCAAGTCTCTAAGTGCAAGCTACAATGAGGGTAAGCTATTGGCTGGGTTGTATCCACTGGCTATAATACAAGGGAAGTCTGATCAGAGAGACCCTATCTGCTTTACTTATGCATCTTCATATTATGAAGACAACAGGTTCTTTTCTTGTCTATCTGCTGATTGCATGGTGTCGTTGTGCAAGAGGAGCCGAAGACTAGTATGGGAGGAAACCTTTGACAAGAATTTTAGATAGTATCGACAGCCCGGCACAGTTACGTAAGCTGACCATCCCACAGATGGAGCAGTTAGCGGAAGAAATTCGACGCGAGATCATTGAAAAAGTGTCGGTAAAAGGTGGTCATCTAGCTCCCAATCTGGGGGTTGTCGAATTGACAATGGCGCTCCATTGTGCCTTTGAGACACCGAGGGATCTGTTGGTGTGGGACATTGGGCATCAAGCTTATGTTCATAAATTATTGACAGGACGGCGGGAGCGTTTCCATACCATTCGCCAGTTTGGTGGCCTGTCCGGTTACTTGCGTCGTGATGAAAGCCCCTATGACACGTTTGGGGCCAGTCATGCCAGCACTTCGATCTCAGCGGCGCTGGGCATGGCGGTTGCGCGTGATCTGCGGGGCGAGAACTTTAAGGTCGTGGCGATTATCGGCGATGGCGCTCTCACGGGCGGCATGGCGCTGGAGGCCATCAATAATGCTGGGAGCTTGAAGAAGAATCTCATTATTGTGCTGAACGATAACGACAAATCGATCTCAGACAATGTTGGCGCGCTGCATCACTATCTGAGCAAGGCGCGGCGTGTGCAGGCGACACCGAGCTACCAGCGATTGCGTGAAATGGCGAAAGGCTCGATTGAGAAATTACCCGTTGTAGGCGACATGGCGCGCGAAGCCGCCGGTCGCGCCGAAATGGGCATCAAACAGTTTGTGCTGCCGAGCAAGAGTGGTGCCATCTTTGAGGAGCTTGGTTTCAAGTTCTTTGGCCCGTTCGACGGTCACGATATCCGATTGATGCTCGATGTTTTTGAGGACCTCAAAAAGATCGAGGGGCCGGTGATTGTGCAGGTCGTTACGAAAAAAGGCAAGGGTTGGGAGGTGGCCGAGCAGGACTCTACCACATGGCATGGTCCTGGCGCGTTTGATTACAAGAGTGGCGTTATTAAAAAGAATCCCAACGATCCCCCGACCTATACTGAGGTATTTGCCAATACGCTGGTCAAAATTGCCGAGCAGGACGCATCGGTAGTAGGCATCACGGCGGCAATGGCTGAGGGCACGGGTCTAAAGAAGTTACAGCAGCGTTTCCCTGAGCGGTACTTCGATGTAGGGATTGCCGAGCAGCACGCCGTCACTTTTGCTGGTGGCATGGCGGTTTCAGGGTTAAAGCCTGTCGTCGCCATTTACTCTACATTCTTGCAGCGCGCCTATGACCAGGTTATTCATGACATTTGCGTACAAAACCTGCACGTGGTCTTCGCTATGGATCGCGCGGGCATTGTTGGAGAAGATGGACCGACCCAGCATGGCGTCTTTGACATCGGCTTTATGCGCACTATTCCCTCTATGAAGGTGATGGCTCCAAAGGATGAGGAAGAGTTGCGCCACATGCTCTATACCGCCGTCTACATGGATGGGCCAGTCAGCCTGCGCTATCCGCGTGGCAAGGCGTTGGGTGTACCGCTGACGAACGACCTGCACATGTTAGAGGTCGGTAAGGCTGAACTGCTAAGCCCGACAACGCTGGAAGAGGCTGAAAAGACCGAGTGCGCCATTCTGGCTTATGGCTCAATGGTGGCCCCGGCGGAGGAGGCGGCCAGAGAACTGGCCGAGGAAGGCATTCGCGTAGCTGTGGTGAATGCACGTTGGGCCAAGCCACTGGACGAAGAGGTCATTCTTCGTCTGGCGCGCGGCGTGAAACGTCTGGTAACGGTGGAAGATCACATGGTTGCTGGTGGCTTCGGTAGCGCAGTGCTGGAACTGCTGGAACGTCATAGCCTGTATAATGTCCAGACGCATCTGATTGGTCTGCCTGACAAGTTTGTCGAGCATGGTGCCCCGGCCATCCTCAAAGAGCTATATGGCCTTTCCTCGTCCCACATTAAAGAGGTCGTCCGCTCAATGGTTGGGTTCAGCGAGCGCACATTGGCGCAATAGCATCTATTGATCTGCAAAGAATGCACCGTTTGTTCAGCAGGAACACGGTGCATTCTGTTGCAATGGTTGCTTCTATCGATGATAAGGAGAGTGAGCAGCCAGGCTTAAGGATTGCCTGCGCGGCGGTCTACTTCACCAATGGCCTTATTGACTTCGACGGGAGAATGATAGGTCTGTTCCGGCATATTCTCCAGAGCCTTGTGAACGCGCTCATCCGCCCCATGCTGTTCGGCATGGCGAATGAGATCCTGTTTGCTGGCAGGATAATCGATGCCTTTCAGGCACTTTTCAACGTCCTTTGGGCTGACCTTTTCCATTGTCTCTATTCCTCCTTGTGTTCTCAAGTTATCCAGCTATCCAGTGCTGGTCATTGAATACCACGCTAGACCAGGAATAGATGATGACATAGACTGTGCGCATTGAAACACTGTCTTGCCAGATTTGTTCTGCACAGGTATAGTAAAAGCGAGGCACGTTTCATTCTATAATCCTTCCATCGCGCATCGTGATGATGCGATTCGCCATCTTGCCCACCTCGATAGCGTGCGTGACGACGATGAAGGTCTGCCCATTTGTTTTATTCAGATGGGTTAGCAGTTCCATAATCTCCTGAGCGGTTTCGCTGTCCAGGTTGCCGGTTGGTTCATCGGCCCAGACGATAGCAGGATTGTTGGTGAGGGCGCGAGCGATGGTGACGCGCTGACGCTGACCGCCGGAGAGTTCCGCCGGTCGATGAGAGGCGCGGTCGGACAATCCCACCAGTTCGAGCATCTCCAGGGCGCGCTGACGGGCTTTACGTGCTGGCATTTTCGAGACCAGCAGGGGAAGTTCGACATTTTCCACCGCCGAAAGCACCGGTAGCAGGTTAAACTCCTGGAAGATGAAACCCATGTGCTGGGCGCGGAAGGTGGTGCGTTCGCGGTCGCTCAATTCGCGCAGGTTGTGGTCGCGGATAAACACGTCGCCTTCGTCGATGCTATCGAGGCCGGAGAGGCAGTTGAGCAGGGTCGTTTTGCCGCAGCCGCTTGGTCCCATGATGGCAATCATTTCTCCTTGCTCGACTGTGAGGTTGATATTGTTAAGGGCGGCAATACGAAATTCGCCACTGCGATAGATTTTCTTGACATTATTGGCCTGGATGATAATAGGCATGCTGTATCAAACCTTCTTGCTGTGTTCCATGACAGTTTATTCTGTATTATATGGTTAATGCCTGCTTTTGCAAAGGCGTAGATGAGTTATAGGTCGGGGTGCGGCTCTGTGGTCGTCAAAGTCAGCAGGCGGATTCTATGGGGAAAACGGGGTGTGTGCCGTGCTTTGAGCGCTGGCAGGGCGGCAGTGATAAAGGCCAGAGGTGTCGGGATCGGACTGGGAATATAAAGGGCAAGATGGCGCATGCCTGTAGGTAAGGCATCATAAGCGATAAGTCGCACACGATAGCTCAGTCGTTTTCTCCGCATCATTCCCCTCCCACCCATGTCGTTATGCGCTATTATACCTCATGTGACGGGGTTTGGGGAGGGGCCAGAGCAACCACAAGGCAGAGCATCCCTTTGCGATCACCTTGCCTTGTTACCGTTCTTCCCCGTCAACTTGCTCACTAGCATTTTCTTCTTCTTTTTTGTGTTGTTCCTCTTCTCTTCTGCGCCGTTCCTGCTCGCGTTTTTTGCGTTGTTCCTCGGCCTTCTTCTGCGCTTCGGGGTCGGTGTTGACGATGTTCATCATCAGGGCTACGCCGCGTGAGAGAATTTGGGGTAGCAACTCGACGGCGCGATCCTCGGCTTGCTCGATCAGGACGCGCTCTTCGAGGGGGGGGATACCGAGAACGTAGTGGATGGTATCCATGCGATTGTGTGGGGGGCGACCGATGCCGATACGCAGACGTGGAAACTGGTTGGTGTGTAAATGGCGGATGATGTCATCAACGCCGTTGTGACCTCCGGCGCTGCCGCTGCTGCGCAGGCGCAATTTGCCAACAGGCAGATCGAGATCATCGCAGATAACCAGAATATCCTCCGGCTGCACGCGGTACCAGCGCATTAGCTCGCTCACCGCCTCACCGCTGCGATTCATAAAGGTAATGGGTTTAACCAGGATCACTTTCTCAAGACCAAGCATGCCCTCGGCAAGTATCGCGCGGCTGCGCTGGTTATTCCATTTCCATCCCTGTTTTTGTGCGAATTTATCGACGACGCAAAAGCCAATATTATGCCGTGTCTGTGCATATTCGAGACCTGGATTACCAAGACCAATGACTAATTTCATGCCAGTATATTAGCGACCATAGGCGAGACGGGTTGCCAGATAGGGGGGCAGACCGGCCTGAATGATCTTCTCCTGTGTCTTCTCGATGTCATAGGCAACGCGATAGAACGTGAAACCGCGTTCGGTGTCATAGATCATAAATGCTGCGCGCGGGTCGCCATCGCGCGGCTGACCCACCCCGCCCGGATTGATAATGGCACGATAGCCTTCCGCCAGTTGCCAGTGACCTTCCGGTGGATCGATCATCTCGTTTGTCACCTGTATCATGCTCTGGCTCAGGCCAAGCAGTTCTAATAATTCCTCGATCTCGTCGTTGAGCTGTTCTTCCGCGTTCTTAATGCGTTCGGCAGGACTGATCTCTGTCATGTCCTCTTCCTCGTCGTCGGTGTTATCGGTGTCTTCTATTGCTATAGCGTCTGTGATCTCTGCGTTGTCGGCATCCTCGTTCTCTTGCTCATGTGCGTGGATTGCGTTTGTCTCCGGTGTTTCTTCCTCTGCTGTCTCCTTCTCCTGGGTTTTTGGCCTGAGTTCATTGTTGGTGACAGACGGTTTGGGTGTTGTTTCGGCGAATGTTGCCACTTTAGCAACTGGTAGGCGTAGCGCAGCCAGTTCAGTAGTTTCTTCTTCCTCGTCGTCTAAGGGGGCCTCGACGGCGGGTACATCGGCGAAGAGAGCGTTGGTCGGCTCATTGGAGGCTGATAGGCTGGCCTGCTGATTGCCCAAAGGTATCGTTGGGATGCTAGAAAGGTCTGGTTGCTGGAAAATAACCGGCACGTGCGTATGCCCGACAAAGCAGTAGCGCGTGTCGAAGTAGCCGAAGCTGCGCTCGGCTAGCACCTCTGAGGTCAAGTATTCCCACAGGGGGCCATAAGGACTGCCGTGTACCAGGGTACACTCACCCTTGATGATGCGCTCCGGCAGATTGCTGAGGAAGGTTTTATGCTCCTCCGTGAGCTGCATGGCTGTCCATTCGGCTGAAATGCGCGCGGCGGCACTAAAATCGTCCAGGTCGATTTTGCCGACGGCGGCCCAATCGTGATTACCGGCGATAATCACATCTGTGCGCGCGCGCAACGTCTCGATGCAGGCATTGGGGTCGGGGCCATAGCCCACCAGGTCGCCCAGGAACCATATTTCATCGATTGGTTCCTGCTGCGCTATTTCGTCAATCTTCGCCAGCACCGCTTGTAACGCTTCTAAGTTAGCATGTATGTCAGTAAAGACAGCATAACGCATAGCAACGTACTCTATTCAAACGTCGATAGGCACCAACTAGTGGAGACTATTGTATCACGTTTACCAAAGCCTTACCAGTACCTCTTCATGTTGGGAGATCAGGGTAGGGCGAGCGCGGGACACCGCCTCTCTTTCTTATCTTGCTCACAGTAATCACGCTTACCCGGCGGGCAGAGGAGGAGGGAGTAGAGGAAGCGCGAACCCCCAGTTGAGCAGCGTTGTGGCGTCGGTGAAGCGACTCGCTTCGGTGGGCGAGTCCAGTACGACGCCGATCAGGTGATGGCCATCGCGGGTGGCGGAGAAGACGAGGCAGTAACCGGCCTGGGGTGTGAAGCCGGTTTTGATGCCAGTTGCGCCCATGTAGTTGGTCAGCAGAGCGTTGATATTTGTCCAGACATAGCCGTGATGAAACTCTGTAGGTGGCACAACATACTGCTTGGTGCTGACGATTTTGGCGAAGAGTGGAATTGACATGGCATAAGCCGCCAGTTGTGCCAGGTTGGCCGCAGTGGTATGGTGATCGGCGATGGGTAAGCCGTAGGGATTGTAGTTGAGGCCGTCAGGATTCAGATAGTGCGTCTGGAAGAGGTGCAGGCGATAGGCAAAGAGGTTCATGCGTTGCACGAAGGCGCTCTGGCCCCCCAGGGCGTCCGCGATGGCGATAGCTGCGTCGTCGCCGGAAGGCAGCATCAGGCCATAGAGCAGGTCTTTCAGCGTCAATTGGTCGCCGACGACCAGTCCAGCGCTGCTGCCGTCGTGTTGCACGACCTCATTGTAGGCATCTTGATGGACGGTCACGACCTGGTTCAGATTGCCTGTTTGGATGGCGATGAGCGCAGTCATGATCTTGGTAGTGCTGGCCATCTGCGCGGGTACCTCACCATTGATGTCGGCCAGGACGTTGCCGGTATCGGCATCGAGCAGATAGGCATATTTAGCTTGAATAGCTGGTGGCGCACCCTGCGCGGTCAGCACGGGTGAGGGAGAGGGAACCGGTGTAGGCGTGAAGGCGATGGGGCTGGGTGAGGTATTGATGGCAATACCCATGTTTTGTAGCGCATGATCCCCAATGGAGGTAAATGCCAGTATAGGCATGGCAATGACAAGAATCACGGCGATAGCAAGTAAGAAAAATCCTACGATACGCCTTCCCATTCCTTGAAAACTCCAATATATTGAGGTTCCGTAGGGACGGGATTTCTCTCTTGTCCGAGCGACTGACCCATGTAATTCACGTGGGGAAACGTGATTCTGTGCGGCGTTGACCCGACCTGGTTACACGGGTTGATGGCTCGGACGGGAGAAATCCCATCCTTACAGTTGGGGCCAGCGCGTGTGGTAGTCAGTGACGCGCTGGAAAGCGTCGGCGACGCGCAGAATCATATCTTCCGCAAAAGCGTTGCCAAGCAGTTGGAACCCTATCGGCAAACCGTTACTGAATCCGCCGGGGATGGAGATGCCACAGATGCCTGCCAGGTTGGCCGGGATGGTGAACACGTCTTGCAGGTACATCTGGTAGGGATCGGATATCTCGCCCAGTTTGAAGGCAACGGTTGGCGAAGCCGGGCTGGCCAGCACGTCGAAACGCTCAAAGGCCCGCTCGAAGTCCTGGCGAATCAGCGTGCGAACCTTCTCGGCGCGTTTGTAGTAGGCATCGTAGTAGCCGGCGGAGAGCGCGTAGGTACCGAGCATGATGCGGCGTTTGACCTCGGCTCCGAAGCCGTACTGGCGCGTTTTTTCCATCGCCTCCCACATATCGTTGGTATCGCGGTACGAATAGCCGTATTTGACACCATCGTAGCGTGCCAGGTTTGCGCTGGCCTCGGCGGGTGCAACGATATAGTAGGCCGCCACACCGTACTTTGTGTGTGGCAAGGAGACGGGTTCGACAATTGCGCCCATTTCGTGTAGTTTCTCAATATCAGCTTGTACTGCCGCAACTACTTCTGGTTGTGTGCCCTCGACCCAGTATTCTTCTGGTACGCCGATGCGTAGCCCTTTGATGGAGCCATTCAGATTTGCCGTATAGTCGGCTACAGGATGTGGAGAACTGGTAGCATCACAGGGATCGTGTCCGGCAATCACCTGAAGCAAGAGGGCGGCGTCGCGCGCGTCGCGGGCGAAAGGCCCGATCTGGTCGAGCGAAGAGGCGAAGGCCACCAGGCCGAAGCGCGAGACGCGCCCGTAAGTCGGTTTGAGGCCAACGACGTTGCACAGCGCGCCGGGTTGGCGGATCGAGCCGCCGGTATCACTGCCATAGGCCCCCATTGCCATGCCTGCCGCAACTGCTGCCGCCGAACCACCGCTGCTACCGCCAGGGGTGCGTTCCAGGTCCCAGGGATTGTGCGTGGGGAAGAAGGCCGAGTGTTCGGTCGATGAACCCATTGCGAACTCGTCCATGTTGGTCTTGCCTACCATCACGATGCCTGCCGCGTTCAATTTCTGCATCACCGTTGCATCAAAGGGCGGCTTGAAGTTTTCCAGCATGCGTGAGCCGCAGGTCGTGGTGATGTCTTTGGTGCAGATCACGTCTTTAATGGCGATAGGAATGCCGGTGAGCGGAGAAAGATTCTCGTTGCGGGCAAGGCGTTTGTCGGCCTCGCGCGCCTGTTGCAGCGCCAGATCATCGGTGATGAGGGTGAAGGCTTTGACCTTATCTTCGACCGCGCGAATACGATCCAGGTGGGCCTGGGTTAGCTCGACCGAAGAGATTTTGCGCTGGCGCAAGAGTTTCCCGGCCTCGTGGATGGTCAACTGATAGAGTTCTGTCATTGATCTTATTCTCCTTCCAGCACCGCATTAACCTTCAGGTAGTTATCTTCCTGGTCAGGGGCATTCGCCAGCAACACCTCTGGCGGGTATGAGGGGCGCGGCGTATCGGTACGCATGATGTTGGTCAGGCGCGAGGCGTGGGCCGTTGGGGAGACGCCGCTGACATCGGCCTCTTGCAGAATGGCGATATTCTGTAGAATGACGGATAGTTGGCCCTGGAAAATGTTAATATCTTCTTCGCTCAAGCCCAGGCGGGCGAGTTTTGCGACATGGATTACGGTTTCTCGATCAATCATTGCTTGTCCTCGTGTATAGTGATTGCATATTATAGAATTACCAGCGGACATGAAAGCCAGTAAGATGGGTAGTTGGTGTGCGCCACGTTGCCTCTACTCTGTCAACCTGGGCCGCCGAAGGGCCTTGCCAGAGGAGGTGGTAGAGCCGTTCGAGGGCCGGACGTGGGCCTTGTGCCAGTACTTCAACGTCCCCGTTGCTCAGGTTGCGCACATAGCCACGCAAGTTGAGTGAGTGAGCTTTTTGAATCACAAAATAGCGGTAGCCCACTCCCTGTACCTGTCCACGTACCAGTGCGTATAGTTCCTCAATGTTGTTCTGCTCTTGCTGGTTCATAGACCCTATAATAGCACACTCACTGTTCTGAGCATAGCCCCTACACCCATTGGACGCGGTGATATGGGGCGATATAATCAAGTGGATTGGTACTGTTTTCGCAACAGAAGTGAAGCTAGCGGCGTATAGTATAGAGAATAGTGTATGCTGAAAGAGCGGCGAGAGCAGGGCAACCCTCGCGGTCGCCCCGCCCCCATATCTGCTACCCTGATGGCTCTTATGCTGTTATACCTACATTTCATCTTAGACGGTAGGGGCGTAAACAGGAGTCTGCGTCCGCGTCCATTGCCCTGGTGGCTCTTGTGCTGTTGTGGTAACATAGTACATTAGGACGTTTGTATGCTACTACATGGTGCAATTTGATACAATTAAGACCTCACAGTAACCTCATTGAGGAGATCATGGTATGCAGTCAGTACAAGATCTGGCGACCGCTGTACAACGTGTTGTAGGCAATGTTGAACGTGTCATCATGGGAAAGGCGGATGCTGTCGCCTTTAGCCTCATCGCCGTCATCTGTCGTGGTCATATTCTCATTGAAGATGTACCGGGTGTTGGGAAAACTGTGCTTACGAAGGCCATCGCCCGCTCGATTGGTTGTACCTTCAAGCGCATTCAATTTACACCAGACCTGCTGCCCAGCGATATAACAGGTGTCTCTATCTATAATCAGAAAACGGGTAACTTTGAGTATCGTCCCGGCCCCATTATGTCGCAGATTGTACTGGCTGATGAGATCAACCGTGCTACCCCCAAGACCCAATCGGCCCTGCTGGAAGCGATGGAGGAGGCACAGATTACAGTCGATGGCGTAACATACCGACTGCCGGAGCCGTTCATGGTGATGGCGACGCAGAACCCTATTGAGTATGAGGGCACCTTCCCGCTACCGGAGGCGCAGCTCGACCGCTTTATGATGAATATTAGCCTGGGGTATCCGAAAGTCGCCGATGAGATGCGGATTCTGGATAGTCAGCAGCATCATCATCCGCTCGACGACCTGGCCCAGATTATGACGGCGGACGAACTGATGCTGATTCAAAGGCAAGTGCGCACTATTCATGTTGATCCCTCTATTCGCGAATATATTGTTGCAATTACTAATGCCACCCGTGAGCATCCCAATATTTATCTAGGTGTCAGTCCGCGCGGCTCCCTGGCCCTGTTCCGAGGTGTGCAGGCGCTGGCGGCAATGCGCGGGCGTAACTACGTCATTCCCGATGATGTGAAACTGCTGGCGAAGCCAACGCTGGCCCATCGTATCATTGTGACACCGGCAGCCCGTGTGCGCTCTATCACATCAACGGCTATTCTCGATGAAATCTTGCAGAGCGTACCTGTGCCTAATGCATGGGTTGGTGGTGGAAAAGGACGCTAAGTATGCGACCCTGGCAAGCAATTCTGCTCATTCTTGTGCTGGGTTTCTTCGCAATCAGTAGTGGCTGGAAGGTTCTCTACTGGTTGACTTATGTGTTTCTGCTACTTTTTATACTTTCCTGGTTCTGGGCTTATTATAGCCTGCGCAAGCTGATCTTTCATCGTTCTACGACAAGTGGGCGGGTGCAAGTGGGAGAGGTCTTTGAAGAGCGGCTCATGCTAGATAATGTGAGCATCCTGCCTAAACTGTGGGTGCAGGTTGCTGATGGCTCAACGTTACCGGGCCATCGTGCAGGGTATGTTGCCAGTATGGGCGGACGTAAACGCGCCATGTGGAAGGCGCGCACCGTCTGCCGTCGGCGTGGGCGTTTTCGGCTGGGGCCAGTGGTGGCCACCAGTGGCGACCCCTTTGGTCTCTTCCGCAAACGTCGCGTGCTGATGGGTGCGCGTGATATTTTAGTATTGCCGCGTGTACTGCCCATCGCCAGCTTCGCTCTTTTTACTGGCGGGCTACCAGGGAGGGGGCGTACTTCGCGCCGCGCACTGCAAACGACAACGAATGCCACGACCATCCGTGAGTATATGCAAGGGGATGCGCTTAGCCGTATTCACTGGCGTTCCAGCGCGCATTTTAATCAATTGATGGTCAAAGAATTTGATCTCGACCCGGCGGTTGATGCCTGGGTCTTTCTTGATCTGCATGATAGCGTGCAGGCCGGTCAGGGTGAGCATTCGACGGAGGAGTATGGGGTCACGATTGCCGCGACCGTTGCTGTGTATCTGCTGCGTCAGGACCTCTCAGTTGGCATGATTATTAACGGCGAACGGCGCGAACTGCTCTCTCTGGATCGCGGTGATCGGCAGATTGAGCGTGTTCTGGAGACGCTGGCGGTGGTGACTGCTGGCCCCGGCCCGGACCTGAAGGAAGCTCTTGCTCTGGATACGCTGCACTTTGGACGTAATACAGTAGCAATTATTATTACTCCGTCAAATTCACGCGACTGGCACGATGGTGTGCAACATTTGCAGCGCCGAGGCGTGCAGGTCGCGGTCATCGGTTTAAAAGCAACAACCTTTGCTCACTGTCCGCCCGATGAAGATACACTGGCCCTATTGGAAGGTGCGGGTATTCCCGTCTTGCGTATCGCCCGTGGTGACTCTCTGGCGCAGCTCTTGGAAACAGGCCCCCATGCCCGGTTTTTCCAGCGGAGGTAATACACAATGCATGATGTGTCAGATGCGTCGGCTTCGGTAGAACGGCTGGCGAAACTTATCTCCAGGTCAACAACTGATGACGATCAATCGCCGCGAGATGCGGGGCAACGGCATAGACCGGTTTTTGAAATTAGCCTGACCATCTCTGAGGGTTGGTTCTCGCTCTTTCTACTCGCTGTGGTGGTCTACAGTACCATCTGGTGTATTCAGGCGGTTGGATGGGTCGATCATCTTAACATCTTAACGCTGACAACCGGATTGGGATTGCTGGTTGGCGTGATAACGGCTAAACAACTTCGCCTACCTCAACTGACTATTCATTGCGCCGTCAGCCTGTTTGCCTTGCTACTGGCCTACTGGCAAACCGCTAACGCCTTCTATCAAGGTGATCTCGCGGCCTTTATGCGTGGGATTGAGTACTGGGTACAGACGGTGATGAAAGGCGGGAACGGCAATAACGACGCTATCTTCCTGTTCTTGATTACTGCGCTTAGCTTCTTACTGGCCTATGCCAGCGCATGGTTGCTCTATCGTGCCCGTAATCCCTGGCTGCTGATCATTGCGAATGCCATTGTATTGCTCATCAATCTGAGCAATGTTGACGCGGGCTACATTCTCTTCCTGGCCGTCTTCTTGATTGCCGCACTACTGTTGCTGCTGCGTTTTAACCTGCACGAGTCATTGCGTGTCTGGCGACGACGTGGGCTGCGCTTCGCCGATGATATTGGCTGGGATATCATGCAGGCGGGCACGATCATCTCGATTGGTATCCTCATCTTTTCCTGGCTCTTGCCCTGGGGCTATACCAACCCGCTGGCCGCGCAAATCTGGACACTGAACTCTAATCCCTGGGTACAGCTCGAAAATACCTGGAATCGCGTGATCTCATTGGGCGGTGGCAAGAATCCGAGCAATCACGGCAACTTCGAGAACACGTTAGTGCTGGGGGGTAATCCAAATCTTAATCATGACCTGGTGATGAAGGTGCAGAGTACGGATACGACGCAGTACCTGATGTCGTTGAGCTATGATACGTATCTGGGAAGTAACGGTTGGACAAATGAGTCGGTCAATAGCCTATCTTTAGCCGCCAACCAGGCGCTTCCAGGCCCTGAGGATGCTCATGAGGTAAAGCAGACCATTACGCTGGTTGATCCACCAGGAGAGCAAAAAGCCTATCTGCTGGGCTTTTCGCAGATAGAGGAGGTGAATCTGCCATCAGTGGTGCAGAGCGGCACGGCCAGTGGTGATGTGATCGGCTGGGTTGATAAACAGGGAAATTTAGCGCCGAATATGACCTACACGGTGGTTTCGCTGGTCTCATCGGCGGATGTGGCAACGCTAGAGTCGGTGCCGATGCCCAATGCTGCCCCAACTTTCCCATCGGATTATCCCGGCCCTCTTCCACCTACCGTGTATGACACGGACATTGTCAATGCCAATCTGCAATTGCCCTCTGGCCTGGACCCGCGTATCGCCGCGCTGGCGCGCCAGGTCACGCGCTCGGCTCCAACGATGTACGATAAAGCGGTTGCGCTTGAGACGTACCTGCGTACAAACTTCACCTATAGCGTGGATATTCAGCCACCGCCTGGTGTAGACCCGGTGTCGTGGTTCCTGTTTAACGGTAGCAATAAGGGCTTCTGTAACTATTTTGCCAGTGCAATGGCGATTATGGCGCGCACGCTGGGTATTCCGGCGCGCGTGGTCGTAGGTTATACCAACGGCACGTATGATTCGAAGAGTCATGACCAGCTTATCTATGGGAACGATGCGCACGCCTGGACGCAGGTCTACTTCGCGGGCTACGGCTGGATCAATTTCGAGCCTTCGGCCAGCTTCCCGACCTTTAGCCGTCCGTTACCTAATCAGTTTGGTTCAACGAGCAATAGCATCAATAGCCTGGGGGGCGGTTCTGCTCCGGTCGGCACGGGCGCGCGCGGGCGTACCGTCCCGGAACTAAACGGTCACGAGTCCGGCACGAACGCAAATGGCGCGCAGAGCGGCGTTGCCTTTCAGCAGGGAGTAAGTATCTCGCTCGGTGGACTGCTCCTGTTGTTGCTCTTCGGCGGCATTCTCTTCGGTATCTGGTGGAACCGACTCTTCCGCCGCTATGATCTGGCAATGCAACTCTATGGTCGCCTCTGCGTTCTGGCGAACTGGGCAGGCGTAGAACTACGTCTCTCGCAGACGCCGTATGAGTACCTTCACGACCTCTCTGTTGCCACCCCGCAATACGCGGACTCGCTGGAACGGTTCGGTAACATCTATGTGCGCGAACGCTGGGCTGATCCACAGAGTCCTGAGCATCCTGAGCGCACCGGTGAGGTGAATGAACTACGAACGCTCTGGCAAAAATTGCAACCGGCTCTCTTCCTCTATGTCTTGCGTCATCCACGCTTCTTGCGACGGATACCGGCAAAGCTAAGCCGCTTCTTGACCTCGATGCATGTGCAGAGGAAGAAGCATATAGACGTAGAAGACGATGTGCTGGACGATGACAATCTGTTATAGGTAATAATTGCTGAGGTTCTCGCCGATCACGAGCATTCCCTGTGATAGCGTGATATTGCATCTTGACCAAATGAGACAACTTGCGTACACTGTATAAGACGCAGGCGAAGAGGATGTGCCTTTCTTGATGTTAATGTTTCATACCTGGAGGGTTATGATGTCTATAAATGATTCTGTGATGGGTGAGCAATCCCTTGTTTCCTGGCCCGCAGAGGGGCGCAATATTGATATTCCGGGTGCGGCTGTCGTCAAGCCACATACTTTTGATATTGCGCGCCATGTAGTTATTGCACCTGATGGGCGACGCTACGTGGTGGCGACTACCGATGATACACGCTTGCAAAAAGGCTATGTCACCTCGGTCTATCCTCAGCAGTCCGACTATCTGACGCTGCTCCGTCTCGTCGTGCTGGAAGTCACCAGTCAGACCGCCGAAGAAGGGATTCAGCGCCATATCTCTGTGGTACAGGCCATTCAAAATGGCAAGTTGAATGATCTAGTGAAGTCTGCATCGACCCATTAGCACTTTTTGGTGGCTTGTTGGCCTTGACAGATCGCTAATCTGTCAAGTATACTCAGTACAGTACGGTTGCCGGTGTAACCGGCGATAGCTTGTATTTTTATCGTGGCACTCAGTAGAGCGAGTGCATACCCGATTTCTGGATCACACGAACGAAAGGAGAAGGCGAGCATGGCTAATGTGTTGCATCTGATGCTCTCTTTGAGCCGCTTGCGCGCGCAAAAGACCGCCGAAGGCTATCACAGCCTTATTATGCCCTTCTCCCTGTCCACTCCAGTGGCCGTTCCCGTGGGCGGATTCTGCCTTGCGCCGGATACCGCTCTGGCCCAGGGGGGCAGTGTGTCCAGCTCCAGAGGAAGTCCACCTCTCTTGTATGAGTAGGTGAACGCGAGAAGAAAAAATCCTCGACCGTGAGAGCTGGAAAGCAAAAAAAAGAAATTCCACTCTCACGGTTTTTTGTCGCTCTTTTTACCCCCGGCTCCGGGGAAAGCAGAAAGGATCAGATATGACGCAGGATGTCAGGAAGCTCTGGGTATGATGTGTGGGAGGCGAGATGAGTGTGTAGGCGAAGAGAGCGTGTCCATTTTTGATAGGTAGTGATAGCGATTACCGTTTTTGCAGCCAGCAAGCAGAATAGTTATAGAGCGCTTGTGAAAAGGGGAAGGAAAGAGAGCGTGATCACCGCTTGCCTCGGCACCGTTGTACTGTCGTACAGGTTTACTTCTGTGCAAACGTCTAGTTTACTCGTCAACAGTATGCACTATGCTTTTGGGAGAAAAGTAAATATATCTGTTGACAGGATAAAGGAGAAGGTTCGTGGCTATTCAACACCTCGCCACTGAGACTATTGACAGTTCGTTGACGAAAGGCATCAGCATTGACCCGACCACTGATGCCGTTGTGATTGACAACGTATCCAAGTTATTCACGAAGCCGCGTCCGTTGCGTGCCTGGTTCCACAGGGAGAGCAAGGAGGAGGCTGAGAAGCGTGTCATCCGTGCCGTCGAAGCGATTAGCCTGACGGTCAAACGACGCGAGATTGTCGGTATTCTGGGCGCGAACGGCTCTGGCAAATCGACGCTGATCCGCATGCTCTCTACGCTGTTGATCCCCGATACCGGCCATATCAGTGTTTTCGGATACGATGTTATCCGCGATGCGGCGACGGTACAGCGTCTGATCAATCGTGTGAGTGTCGAAGCCTCGTTCTTCAAGAAACTTTCGCCAATGGAGAACCTGATCTACGCCGCGCGCCTCTATAACATGCCCGCCGATGTGGCACGTCGCAAGATCGTTGCTATTCTGACGCGCCTGGGTATCAAGAAAGACCGCATCAATGCCCCGTTGGAGAATATGTCACGCGGTATGCAACAAAAAGTTGCCATTGCTCGCGCGTTTCTGACCTCGCCTATCGTACTGCTGCTCGACGAGCCAACAACCGGACTCGATCCGCGTTCCAAGCTGGATGTGCAGCACTTTGTACAGGAGTTACGCGAGACTCACGATGCTACCATTCTCATCACTACTCATGATATGGAGGAGGCCGAGGCGCTGTGTGACCGCGTAGCCATCATCGATCAGGGGCGTATTGTAGCGCAAGGGACAGTCGATGAACTCAAGAGCGCTGTACAGGAGCGTTTGGGGCATATCGCACCGGTTACGATGAACGATGTGTTTATGCACTATACTGTCGCGCATCTCATCACTGAGGCGGATATTCAGCGCTATGGAAGCTGGGAGAAGGCTTTTGAGGCATATGAAGCGCAGAAGGAAGATGAGTAATCAGCAGGCAGGAAAGGGAGCTTAACGATTATGTCAAGTCTTATTCACCAGGGACGTGCCACCTACGCCTTTTTCGAGCGCAACTGGAATCTGACCAGGCGCTATCTGGCGTGGGAGATCGTCTGGCTGGTCTACAATATCGTCAACGCCATGTCGATTACCTTCATTGGTGTTGGCGTGCCCGATGCTAACTACGTCGTGCTGTACCTGCTAATCGGTACGGCAGTATGGACATACCTGAGCGTGACCTTCGATGGTGTCACCGATATCATCAACATGGAACGCTGGGAGGGTACTATCGAGTACACCTTCATGGCTCCGATCTCGCGTTTCACTCACATGGTCGGTAGCTGCCTGTACGCGATAGTGCATGGTCTGCTCTTCACTTTAGTCCAGTTGATTATCGTCGCGTCGTTCTTCCATCTCGACCTGAGTCATGCGAATTACCTGACGGCGGTCTTCATGCTGGTGTTGGGCAGCATCTCCTTCATCGGGTTTGGTATTGCCACCGCCATCCTGCCCCTGCTCTTCACGGAGAAAGGTATGCAGATGACGCTGATTGTCAAATCGCTCCTTTTGCTGGTCTCCGGTGTCTATTACTCAGTAAGCGTGCTACCTGCGTGGATGCGCGTCTTTTCGTATATCTCACCGGCTACCTATGTGCTTGAGGGCATGCGTGCCGGTCTCCTACACGATCAGCCTATCTGGTCAGCCGAGATATGGAGCTATACCTGGCCGCTCCTGCTCTCCGGTGTCATCAGCATTCCGGTTGGCGTCTTCGTCTTCGGTATCGCTGAGCGCTATGCCAAGCGCACAGGCAGACTGAAGCGCAACGGATAAGAATATCATGTAGAGGCGTGATGATGAACCTTAAAAATTAAATACGGCATGTGGCGAGGTCATATCCTGCCGTATTTAATTCTTCATCTTCATTATCATGCTTCTATAGATTGATATGTAATGCATTAATCTGGGTTTTTAGAGAAGAGAAGGGAACGAGAAACAATGATTACGAGGAAAACACTACCACGAGGTTTCGTGGTACGACATCCAACCATGAATGACATCGAATCCACTCTGCGTATGATCCAGGCGCACGAGATGGCGATGGATGGAGAGATAGAGACAACATTAGAGGATATGCATCGGTGGTGGAACATGCCAGATTTCGACATTGCCACCGATGCCTGGTTACTGTTGTCGCCGGAGGGGCACATAGCTGGTACGGCAGCACTCTCACACAGAGCGCACGCACGTCTCAACGCCGAGATGACATTGCATCCGGCTTTTGAACAGCCTGCTCTCGGTGCTTACTTGCTGAGTCTGGTGGAGGAACGTGCGCTTCAGCACATACCTCTAGCGCCATCAGATGCGCGGGTAGCGATCCTGGCCTGGACAAGCAGTGGGGACAAATCGAATCAAGAACTGCTCCTTGAGCATGGCTTCAAGCATATTCGCTCATCATGGCGCATGAAGATCGAACTACAGGAGGCACCACCAGCGCCACACTGGCCCGAAGGCATTCATGTACAGACGTTGTCGGCGAATATGAACCTGCTGAGAGCAGTCTACGAAGCTGATGAAGAGGCGTTTCGAGATCACTGGGGTCATATGCCGCATACCTTCGAGAACTTTCAGTACTTTACGAGTCGGCGCAAGAACTACGATCCCAGTCTGTGGTTCCTGGCGATGGACGGCGAGCAGATCGCGGGCATAGCATTGTGCGCCGACGAAAAAGAACAGGGTGGCTGGGTACATTCGCTGGCAGTGCGTCGCCCCTGGCGCAGACGCGGCATCGGCGAGGCGTTGCTCTATCACGCCTTTGGCGAGTTTTACCGTCGTGGTATCAACAACGTCTACTTAGGGGTCGATGCCCAGAGCTTAACGGGCGCGACACGTCTATATCAGCGCGTAGGTATGCATATTCATCGGGAATATCACACGTATGAGAAAGAGTTACGGGCGGGAAGGGAACTGAGTACACAGTCGTTAGATGGGGAATAGCTCGCTTTCTCTACACACGCTATAGATGGGAGAACATCATGGGCCTGAATGACGGGCAACAAACGACGATAGTAGACAGGCTCAGTGTTTTCAGAGAGAAGGGAGAAACCCTTTATGATTGTACGTTTGCATAACTTATTGGCGCGCCATCCCTCATTCGGTGATGCCGCAGAGATTGCGGACTTATTGCGTTTTTGTGAACCGGACGAGGCAGAAAGGGCCGAGATTACAGAGGAAGCGATACAACAGACATGGCAGGGCATGCACCTGCCGACGGATGCCTGGGTCATTGCAACGCGACAGGGGCGGCTAGTGGGTTATGCAGATGTACGTGATGGACGAGCGGGACAGTATACGCTCACGCTCTATGTTCATCCAGAGTATCGCGGACGAGGTATCGGTACACTGCTCATACGACTGGCGGAAGAGCGAGCGCGCGAGATGCTGCTTACACAGGCGGCAGAACTACGGGTTACGCTCAATATCACACTCAGCGCTCGCAGTCAGAGTGCGTGTCGTCTGCTGGAACGCGAAGGCTATACGCTCACGCGCAGTTTCTGGCGTTTGCTGATCGACCCGCCGGATGTATCAGCACAGACTGCCAGACACCTCTCGCGCACTGGCAAACTGCGTCTGAATATGGTACTTGACGCACACCACAACGTCAATGTGCAGGATGGTCTATATGTTGCGCAACAATACGTTGTCTACAGCAAGCTTCTACGGGAGGAAGTGCCGGAAAATACTCTCCAACTCGTAGAACTGGCGTCGGTACGGACATGACTCATTGCATTTGTCAGGTGATTATGGGCATTTTATCGTAAAAACAGTGATGCGGTAGGGGCATAATTGATCGCGTCTATAGCACGATGGACGCGATCAATTATGCCCCTACGGAAGAAAAGGGGGAAGCGACAATAACGATAGAGAGCTTTGCCTTATATCAACCTGCGATGGTTGATGCCAGAGCGATAACGGAGTTAAGCAATATTTGTGTACTGATTTTAGCGCATGTAGATTGAAAGGCTGGAGCGCTGTCGGCTATGTGGCCTGAAGGCATCATTATTCGTCCTTTTATACTGAGGAGAGGATAATAAGGCAGTAACCGTTACCCTTCGCGGTAGCTGGCGGTCTGATATGGTAGATAGGGGAATGTTGTCACATCCATGCTACATGTGAGGGGAGAAATGTCTACCATGTCGATGCTTGTCATTGTTGCAGCCAGCGCATCTTCTAGTGGAATGCGTGTCTTATTGTTGGTACTGATTCTTATTGCTGTGATCTTGATTCTGGCGGGCGCAGTCATTGCCTCTGTGACCTGGTATCAGTTGCGTAAATCGCTAACAGCCCAGTAGCCGCTACCTGGGTTTCAAGAAGGAAGAAAGTGAGTCTGCGAATCATGCTTCGGCGGTCTGCCGCGCCATTGCTGGCGGGTACAGTTGTTCAACGCGCAAGTTCGGGCGCGACAGTTGTCGTACTTGGTCTATTTCTCGCGCATCTTACTTTACGTCAGGGACATCATATTACCAGTTTGCAAGTGGGCCTGCTGCCGGTAGCCTTTTATGTGACCGAGTTGTCGCTGGCCCCACTGATGGGCGGCCTGAGTGATCGCTGGGGCAGGCGTTTTTTTATGACCGTTGGGCCACTGGTTGGTCTGATACAGGTTGGCTTGCTGTTCTTTGTCCCGCGTGTCAATCCTCTGCCCTATTTGCTGGCCTTGCAGGTGCTGGCTGGTCTGTCCGGTGCCATGATTACGCCGGTAGTGTTGTGCTATCTGGCCGACTTTACGACAACGAATCAGTCGCAGCGCATGCGATTGATGAGTCTATATGAATTGGCCACCAGTGGGGGTCTCGCGGCTGGCATCGTGTGCGGCGGTCTGCTGTGGGAACACCTGGAGCGCGGTTCGTTTGCGGTGCTGGCAGCATCCTATTTGCTGGTGGCGCTGTTCCTGGGTCTCGCGCCTGCTATACCACGTGTTACCAATCATGGGCAATTGCGCCAGGTAGTGCGCCGTTACTGGGGCGTAGTGCGTATGCCACGCCTCTTCATCTTCGTGCCGGCCTGGGTCTGTATCAACGCCCTGGTGGGTATCTGGTTCAGTTCACAACTGACCTTTATCCTCTCCAAGCCGATGCCGCACACGCATCAATTTTTGATGGGCATTACGAGTGGCCCCAACGGTGGTCATGCCATCAGCCTGATCCTGGGTATTCTCGTTCTCTTCTTTGGCCTCTGCCTGCTCTTCTGGGCATACTTCCCGCTCCAGGTTGCGCGCTTGCGTTTGATGCTGGCCTCTATCATGGGAGTCTATCTCTCCTGTATTGCACTTTTCGGTATCAATAATCACGTGGGGCACGGGGCATTGTTCGCGTTGTGGATCATGCTGCTGGCGCTGGGTATCTTTGCGGAGACTAGTTTCGCGCCCTCGGCCCTGGCCTACCTGGCCGATATCTCGGAAGAGAGTGCCCGCGACCGAGGTCTGGTGATGGGTTTGTATTCCATCTTTCTTGGCCTGGGCCAGATTCTCGGTAACGGCCTGGGCGGCGTCTTCGCCGGTCTGTACGGCTTCGATGGCCTGGTCTATTTAACAGTGATTCTGGCAAGCGTGGCATTGATCTCGCTGCTGTGGCTCTTTCAGCAGGAGCGTAAGCGTGAATGGGTTTCCGCTCCACAGATGGGGCCAAAGTCGGCAGGTGGATGTGATACAATAGGGGAAGGCGTGCTGTCCCATGGAAAAAGCTGATTCGCTGTTGAAAAAGCCAGGAGAGGAAATGGAACACACTACTATTGGAGCTATTATACGCGGAGACAGAGAGGTCTTTCCACCCTATTTGTACGAGGCGTACCAGTCCACACGCCGTCGCGCACCAACGCTGCCTCTAATTGATGTCCCGCTCACTATCTCTGAATTGACCGGCCCCGGCCCACGTATCAGTGCCGTCACCCCCGAAGATGCCGATCTCACGCGCAATGCCGGTACGGGCGGTGAGGCCATTGGTCAGCGTATTATTGTGACCGGGCGCGTTCTTGATGATCGCGGCAATCCTGTGCCCAACACGCTGCTGGAAATCTGGCAGGCCAATGCCGCTGGCCGTTATTTGCACAAGCGCGATCAATGGCCGGGGCCGCTTGACCCTAATTTCCTCGGCATGGGACGCTGTTTGACCAACGAGGAAGGAGTCTATCGCTTTCTGACCATTCGCCCCGGCGCTTATCCCTGGAAGAACCATCCCAATGCCTGGCGTCCGGCCCACATTCATTTCTCGGTCTTTGGCCCATCTATGCTCTCGCGTCTCGTGACGCAGATGTACTTTCCTGATGATCCACTCCACTCACTTGACCCCATCATGCAGTCCATCCCTACCGAAGAGGCGCGCAAGCGTTTGATTGCCACCTATGACCATAATGTAACCGAGCCGGAGTGGGCACTGGGTTATCGCTGGGATATCGTCGTGCGCGGGCCTTATGCCACGCCGTTCGAGGCGGAGGTGCGCTGATGACAAAGTGGCTACTCACGGGTTCACAGACGGTCGGCCCGTTTTTCGCACCTGCATTGCTGCGTGAGGATGCACGCCGCCACGTCTTGACGCAGTCTGAAACTGTCGGCGAGCGTATTCGCATTGAAGGGCGCGTTCTTGATGGCGATGGCGTACCTGTACCGGATGCGATGGTGGAGATCTGGCAGGCCAATGCGCACGGACGCTACAACCATCCTGCCGACCAGGGGCCTGCTCCGCTCGATCTAACGTTCATCGGTTTCGGGCGCTCCGGCACCGACGACAATGGACGCTACTGGTTTGAAACGATCAAGCCGGGACGGGTCGCCTTTGACAAGGAACGCTTGCAGGCTCCCCATATCTGTGTCATGGTCTTCTCGCGCGGCCTGCTCAACCATCTTGTGACGCGGCTCTACTTTGCAGATGAATCCTCTAATGCGGACGACCCGATATTGCAGCAGTATGTGCCCGCCGAAAGACGTGCCACGCTCATCGCTCCACGCGAACAGCATAATGGTACGGTGGTCTACCGCTTCGATATAATTCTGCAAGGAGCAGGCGAGACGGCGTTTTTTAACGTGTGATTGAGTCGCAACGTATGGCAGAAGCGGCAGAAACACTGTTTAGCACACCGACGATGACCGCAGCCTTTTCTCTCAAAGCGCATGTACGAAATATGCTGCGCTTCGAGGCGGCACTGGCACGCGCAGAGGCTCGTATCGGCATTATTCCTCAGCAGGCCGCCGAGGCTATCGCGGCCTGCTGTAAGGAAGAGCTATTTGATGTCACGTCCCTGTATCGTGAAGCTATGCTGGCCGGTACGCCCGCTATCCCTCTTGTACGTATGTTGACGGCGCGCGTTGAGGGAGACGCGCAGCGCTATGTCCACTGGGGGGCAACGAGTCAGGATGCGATTGATACAGCGCTGATGCTCCAGATGCGCGATGGCCTCGATATTCTCATAGCTATGCTGCTTGATGTTTGTGCGGCCTGCGCTCGCCTGGCCGAGCAGCATCGGCATACGCTAATGGTGGGACGTACCCTGCTGCAACAGGCGTTGCCGTTGCCCTTTGGCCTCAAGGCGGCACGCTGGCTGGCGCTGGCAATTCGCCTGCTGGGTGAGTTGCGTGAACGTCGTGAGCGCTCACTGGCCGTACAACTGGGCGGTGCCGTCGGAACGCTGGCCTCGCTGGGAGAGAAGGGTTTGCAGGTCGTCATGCTGCTGGCCGATGAGTTGCAACTTCCCGCACCTGACTTACCCTGGCATGCGGAGCGTGACCGTGTGGCGCAGATTGCCGCCACGCTCGGTACGGTCGCCGGGGGAATGTCCAAAATTGCCGAGGATGTGGTCTTGCTCGCGCAAACCGAGGTGGGTGAAGCGACCGAGGGCGCGGTTCCTGGCAAGGGTGGTTCGTCGGCCATGCCACAGAAGCGCAATCCGGTGGATGCCACCAGTGCCCTTGCGGCAGCGCGTTTAGCTGTGGGCGTCGTGCCAGTCATATTCTCTGCGATGACACAGGAACACGAGCGCGCGGTCGGTGCCTGGCAGGCGGAGTGGGCGGCTATCCCTACCCTGTTTCGCTATACTTCCGGCGCTGTCGAGGGAGTACGCTGTGCCGTGAGCGGCTTACAAATTGATGCTGCTCGCATGAGGGCCAATCTTGACCTGACTGGCGGCCTGGTGATGGCGGAGTCGTTGACGATGGCGCTGGCCCCCCACCTGGGCAGGCCGGAGGCTTATCGTATCGTGCAGGCTTTGTGTCAGCGTGTTCTCAAAGGTGACGAGAAGCTGTACCAGGTCGCGCTGACCGATGAACGAGTGCGTGCGGTTCTCTCGGCGGAGGAGATCAAACATGCCCTTGATCCCGTCACATATGTCGGCAGTGCCGATGCGTTTATAGATCGTGCTTTGCACGCTTATGATGCAATGCGCACGAAGGATGAGGAAAAGCATGGCGAAAACCGGTGAGAGCAGTGATTACTTTCTGGTGAAGAATAGAGCCAGCACAATATTTGCGTCGAAGGCCAGGAAGAGCAAGAGCGCGTTGCTATCGAGCGGTATCGGACGATAGGGCGTATGTGAGCCGAGGCCACCGGATGGCTCTTGATGGACGTGGGCGAAGACGCTAGATGCGCTGGGCAAGAAGCCGAGATTGTTGGCATTGAGGGGCCAGTAGACGAAAGCTGCTTCGCCGATGATATTGGCGCGCGGCACAAAGCCCCAGGCGCGTGAATCATCGCTAACCGCGCGGTTATCGCCCAGCACAAAATAGTCGTTGGGAGGCACAACGACATTGTTGATCTTTTTGTAGGAATATGGATTGCCCTGGTCTTGCGGCGCGACATAGGTTTCGTCGAGCGTTACGCCATCGACGATCACTGTAGTGCCCTTAATCGTGATGACATCACCTGGAATGGCGATGATGCGCTTAACATAATCCTGGCTGGGGTCTGGGGGGGCAACGAAGATAATCACGTCGCCGCGCTGCGGAGCGTGGAAAAGATAAGCCAGTTTGTTGACCATGATATGTTCAGTATTATGCAAGCTGGGTTCCATGCTGATGCCATCGACATAATAACTCTGGATGGCGAAGTGAACGACCACAAAGATGACAAATGCCAGGGCAATAGTTTCGAGGATTTCGCGTACAATGTTTGATTGTTTACGTGACTTTTGTTTCATTGATGTTATTCCTGAGAACATGCGAATTTTGCGCAGACCTTTTACCGATTTTCTTTTCGTATTCTACACCTGTTATACGCCCGACTGCAAATAGCGGTTTGCTACGTTATTTTTCGTATAGCCAGTACGACATTAGAGCCACCATAGCTGCGTGCGCCGAGAATGACCACGTTGCCATGCAGTGAACGAGCCTCGTTGCGCACCAGGTTCAGATTGTAGATGGGATATGTGCAATGTAACGTGGGAGGGATGAAGCCATCTTGCAGGGCGAGGAGCGCGCCAATGGTGTCGATGGCTCCGGCAGCTGCGTAGCTGTGTCCTTGCATCGTGCGAGGCACGCTGACAGGGATGTGTTCTGCCTGTGTGCCAAAGGTGTGCTGCAAGGCATCAACCTCGGCGCGGTCGGCGATGGGGAGGGCACGTCCATCCAGGCTGAAGTAGCCAATCTCGTCAAGTGAAATCTTCCCTTCATGCATGACCTGTTGGATGGCGCGTGCGTATTGCCGACCATTCTCCGGTAGCTTGCGCCAGCCCGTAGCGTCATTGCTTTGTCCATAGCCGATGATTTCACCATAGATGTTTGCGCCGCGTTTGCGCGCGTGTTCGTAATCTTCCAGTATACATAGCCCGGCTCCCTCTGCTGGCAGAAAACCTCTGGCATGGCGGTCGAACGGGCGATAGGCAGTGGGATCATCGGTGGCGATAAGCCAGCCTGACAGGCCCTGCGAGAAGAGCACGAAGGTATCCAACGGGGCCTCGCATCCCCCGGCGATAAGAATGTCTGCCGCGCCCCGTCGAATGGCTCGGTAAGCTGTGCCCAGTCCATCGAGGCCGCCGGCCAGATCGTTGACCGGAACTTTGCAGTAGCCCTGAATGCCGTAGCGCAGTGCTGCTTGCCCGACATTGGCGACCTGAATCCAGGCGACAGCAGTAAAGGCACTCATAGCTCGTGGCCCATGCAGGTGGAGTTGTCTCACCTGTTTTGTTGCGAACGTTGCTCCACCAAGCGTGTTGGCGATAACAGCTCCAACGCGCGTGGGGTCTTCCTGAGCCATACTGAGATTGGCATCATAGACGGCTTCCTGTGCTGCCGCGAGGGCCAGGTGCGTCATTCTATCGGTGCGTTGAACGAGTTTGCGCTCCAGGTAGTGTTCCGGCACAAAATCATCAATGTATCCCCCAACCTTGAAAGGTGATACTTCGTCTGCCACGGGAAGTGTCTTGATCCCCATTTTCCCCTGCTCGATGGCATGTTTAAAGGCACCTTTGCCAATGCCATTAGAGGCGACAACACCGATGCCGGTCACCACGACGCGCCGCTCCATCTGTATCATTATGGGCTACTCCTTTGCCAGGTGAACATTGCTAGAGGTTATGAGCGCCAGCGCCGTAACAGCAGGGCGGTATTAACGCCGCCAAAGCCACTGGAATGGGTTAAGGCCAACTCGATGTTCGCTGCTCGCGCTACATTTGGCACGTAATCCAGGTCACAGCGCGTGTCCGTTTGTTCTTGATTGATGGTGGGAGGAAGCACCTGGTAATAGAGCGCGAGGGCAGTGACGGCGGCTTCAATGGCGCTTGCAGCACCTTGCGTGTGACCAATCATCGATTTGGTGGCACTGATGGGAATACGATAGGCACTTTCACCCAATGCCGCTTTATACGCCGCCGTCTCCGCTATCTCGTTGAGCAGCGTTGAACTGCCATGTGAGTTGATATAGCCAAGCTGATGCGGCTCGATACCCCCCTCCTGCAATGTTTGCCGCAGCAGTGCTTGCAGAGGCGCGCCGTTTTCCGGTAAGGCGGTCATATGATACGCATTGCAGTTTGAGGTGAAGGTAAGAAGTTCGGCATAAATGCGCGCATGGCGGGCCAGCGCCAGTTCGCAATCCTCCAGAAGCAACACTGCCGCCCCCTCGCTCATCACAAAACCATCGCGCTGAGCATCGTATGGGCGCGAAGCGCGGGTCGGCTCGTCGTTGCGTCGGCTTAAGGCGTGCATCACGGAGAAGATATTGATGCTGGCCGGGCTGATGGCCGAGTCCGCTCCCCCCGCCAGCATGCGCCCGGCTTGTCCTTCTTGAATAGCCCAGAAAGCTTGCCCAATGGCATCCGCACCGGCGGAGCAACCGGTAGAGACTGAGAGACATGGCCCATAGAACTGATGGTGCGCGGCGATCACTGAAGAAGGAACGAAGGCCATTAGCGAGCGGGCCGATGAGGTATTCCACACTGGTAGGTCTGCCATGTCGGGTACATTATCAAGATACTGGTTGTGGCCGCTATAGCGTGTCCACATCCGTTCTCCCTCGTCAGCCCCCGCCATTGCATGGCCCATGATGACCCCCACCGCCTCGCGCTCCGCATCATTCAGAGGTGGTAAAGCAGCATCCTCCAGCGCCAGGTTGGCGGCGGCAAGGGCGAACTGGCTCCCGCGATCCAGTGTGACAATTTCGTCCTCCGTCAGCCCCAGGCGTAGCGGGTCGAAGTCCCTGACTTCACCCGCGATGCGTGTTGGGAAAGGGCGGGCGTCAAATCGACTAATAGGAACAATGCCGGAACATCCCTGTATGTTAGCCTGCCAGAAAGCCTCCTTGCCGATGCCATTAGGGGCAATGACCCCAAGACCTGTGATGACCACACGGCGCATCATATGTTTCTATCCTCCGAGTGCTGGCCAAGTCGAGCAAAGTATTTGAAAATAAATACCTGTACAGTAACAACGCTTGAAGGCACGCTTTCTTTTCATACGAAATTCATCTGGCTTGATACCCACCAGAGGTATCACTACATGTATAGCATACCGCCTGTGCTTTTCTATCAGTGAGGCGGAAGTTTGGTGGCGCAGTTGCATCTTTGCGTAAAAAAGCTGTAATACCTGAGATCCACTCATAACTGGAAGCTTCCTCAAACGTAATGGAAGAAAGAAGCCATAAACGATTTGGAGGAGAGTCGCCCATGCGCCGGGAGCGCACCACCAACGATGAAAAAGAGTAGAATGGGCCTGGACGGTCCCAACGCCACAAGATCGGTTTTCTTACTGGTGCCTTTGAGCCTGAAGGAGAG
>Ga0080006_1143551_pt2 | contig 61110 bp, 66 predicted proteins | sample RS3BMetagenome_FD_69209 | JGI IMG/M metagenome (GOLD analysis project Ga0080006, IMG submission 69209) | Ferric oxide microbial mat and aquatic microbial communities from Rainbow Spring, Yellowstone National Park, USA - RS3B (SPADES... ...
GGACAGCTCGCGAGGGTACGCGCATGCAGACGTTGATCGATCCGTTCGAGCTCGCTCCCGCGCCGGTGCGCCCGGCCCCGCGCGATGTGGCGTCCACGCTCCTCGACATCGACGTGCAGCTCGAAGAGGACGCTCGGACCGACTGGGATCGCGCGAGCGAGCCGCCCGGGCCGGACTCGTCGTCGCGGCTGCGGTGCTGGTGCAGCGAAGAGGATTGAGGGCGGCGCTCGGCGTCGCGATGACGGCGACGGCGTCGCGACCGTGGCGCAGCCCGGCACGAGGGTGCTGGGAAAAGGGCGTGATTTCGCGGGGGCGGGCGCGGCATGTACGCTGCTGAAGAAGCGGCGCATGCGACGACGACGGCTCGCGAGGACGATCGGCTTCGGCGTGGTGCTCGGCGTGCTCGCGATGGGCGCTGGGTGCGGCGGGAGCACGGCGGGCGAGGCAGGCAGCGGCGCGCCGGGCGACGGCGGCGCGGCGGACGGCGGCGCAGGGGCGCGGTGCCCGGCGAGCTTGCCGCGGCAGTACGGGGCGTGCCTCGCGGTGGGGTTCACGTGCGAGTACCCGATGGGCGCCGATCCGTACTGCACGACGAGCGCGCAGTGCACGGGCGGCGGCGGGGAGTGGTCCACGTGCGAGAGGAGCGGCAACCCGCCCGGGTGCCCGGCGGACATCGGCTCGGTGCCGCAGGGGCAGACGTGCAGCGATCTGTCGCTCGAGTGCGACTACGCGCTCGGGCGCTGCGGGTGCTCGGCGGGAGCGCCGCCGGGTGTCGCCCGATGGCGGCCCGGCGGGAAAGTGGACGTGCGACACGCCGGCCGCCGGGTGCCCGCGACCGCGGCCGCTGCTCGGATCGAGCTGCTCGACCGAGGGGCAGACGTGCAACTACGGCGCGTGCGCCATCCCGGACGGCGTCTCGGAGACGTGCAAGGGCGGGGCGTGGACGATGGATGCGGTCGCGTGTCCTGCGGCGGCGGCCGCGGGGATGTGAGAGGCGCGGGCGCTGGAAGGGGAGGCGCGTGCGAACGAGGCTCGGGCGCGAGCGCATGAAGGTCAGGCGCGTGCAAATGGGGCTCGGGCGCCTGCGCATGAGGCTCGGGCGCTAGCGCCTGAAGCTCACTCCCATGCGCCTGAGCCTCACGGATGCGCGCCTGAGTTCCGTGCGCTGGCGGCTCGCATCGATGCGCCCGCGCCTCCCTCTCGGACGGAGTGCTCTCGCGCCTTGGCAGCGCGACATCGCTCGAGAGACGAGCCCCTCGCCCTCATTTGCGCACGCCTCGGCTTCGCCCCACCATCGCTGCCCTTCAGGCCCATGCCCGACAGCGAGAAGGACCTCCCGCTCGACGCCGCCGTCGCGCCCACGAGCGACACCGACGCGCCCACGAGCGGCGCCGCCGCGCCGGCGAACGACATGGTCCCGCCCCCGGGCGAGAGCGGCCCCGCGCTGACCGACGACGACGCGCCCCCGAGCGAGAGGCGCCCGGTCGCGAGCGCCGTCCACGCGCCGGCCAACGACATGGGCTTCGACCTCGGCGTCACGCGCGAGGGCCTCGGCTACCGAGATGGCGGGTGCTACGAGGACTCCACGGCGGGTGCGCTAGGCTGTCGTTGTCAGAAGACGCCAGAGAGGCCGAAAACGGGCAGCTGTCGCCCGTTGGCGTCTCGTCCGACAGTAACGCCGGGGACTAGCATCCAGGTGACGCTGGGCTTGGAAAGGGTCACCTGTCCTGGCGCCCATGCGAGGGCAGCGATGTCGGTCAGCGACGCGGCGATCATCCCGATACCGGCGCCGAGCACGCCACCGGCGAGCCGGTATGGAATTTCAGAGTCGCCGCTGATGGAAGGGGACACCACTGCGGCCCCGACGGCGCCGCCGACCAGCGGCAGCCCGAGTCGCAGGGCCACGCTGCCCGCGGTGCGGCCGTGCTGGTGATGCAAAGCGTGTATCGTGGGGCCGCCGCCGACGTAGCCTACGGCTCCCGCAATCAGGAGCGCCCTGCCGCCGGCAAGGCCCACGGCCCCCGACAGAGCCCACAGCGTCACGACGCCGAGGTCCGATAGCGCGATCTGCCAGCCGTACCACCTTGGCGAGGGCGGCTGAGAAGGAGCCGAGGCTGGAAGCGCGGGAGCCGGGGACGTGGCCGCAGGTTCATCGGCTTCCGCCGGATGTGCACACGTGAGGCATGCGGCAATCGCGACGACGACCGAGGCGATACGAACGGCGAGCATCGCTGCCGGCCGGCCGCATGGTTCATCGGAAGCGTCCAGGACCTCACGCGGCTGCTCCGCGGCCGAACCGTGCGTCACTGACTTCGCCTGCCCAGATCGAACACCAGCCCCGCGTGCAGCGTCGCGCTGACGGCCTGCTCCCACGGATCGGGCTCGCCGCTCAGAGGGACGCCGCCGCGGTACGCGAGCGTCGCGCCCACGAGCAGGTTCCAGAGGTGCACGTCGCCCGTGATCGCGGTGCGCACCCCGAAGGTCGCGTGATCGGCGGCGGGCTCGGCGTCCGTGACGACGCCGAGGACGGGCCCGACGTCGAAGTAGAGGGCGCCGGTCGCGCCGCGCAGGTCCCGGCTTCCGAGCAGGCGCAGCGAGTAGCCGGCCTCGACGATCTTCACGTCGGGCCCGAAGAGCTCTCCCCCCTCGGCGACGCCGAAGACCACGCCGTGCGGCGAGTACGCATGGACGCGGAGCTGCACGTCGAACATCAGGCCCGGCCGCTCCATGGGGCTCGTCTGCGTGCGCGCGAAGTCCGCGAGGCCGTATCCCGCGCTGCCGCTCACGCGAACGGCATCGACGGGCGCCAGCCACGCGCCGTCGTCGGCGCGAGCGTTACGCGCAACGGCGACCGCCAACAGACCGGCCGCGAGGGGAAGCAAGCGCATGCCGCGCGAAACGCAACGCGCGTGCCCCGAACGAAGCTGCGGCTTTTCCGTGCAGCGATCCGCGTGTGACAGGGCAGGGGCGTCCCGGGGTGTGGCCGCGCGAAGACACGGCGTGAATGGCGAGCACGGAGGTCGGGCACCCCTGCGCGTGCGCCCCGTCGCCGCTCGTTTCCTTATTTTTTTCGCTCCCTCAACCCGTCGACACACCTCGTCTTTCCCCCGCTCCGACTCTCCGCGCTCACGCCGCCGCGCGGAATCGGCCTCGCGAGGCGGGCATACGGGGTGAGGGAAGGAAACGGGCAGCATTCAAGACACACCCGCCGGAGCTCGCTCCGGGCGGGCCGCCACGTCGGCGGGGTGCGCCCTCGGGAAAGGAGATGAATGTCAAAATGCCTACGGGACAGAACAAGAGCACCGAGGCCCTCCTCGCGGCGAAGCTTGCCGCGGGGACGCAGAAGTACCTCTCGAAAGTCGGCTCGCTGACGATCGAGGGCGTCTCGTACACGCCGGCGCAGCTCGAGTCGCAGCTCAACGCGTTCTCCAGCCTGCGCAACGACGTGGACGCTGCGAAGGCCACCGTGAAGGCGAAGCTTGCGCTCGAGAAGGCGCAGGCCCCGGCGATGCGCGCGTTGATTCTCGCGTTCGTCGGGATCCTCAAGGGCATGTTCGGCAACCAGCCGGACGTGCTGGCCGACTTCGGCTTGCCGCCGAAGAAGGCGAGGACGCCGCTCACGGTGGAGCAGAAGGCCGCCGCGGCAGCCAAGCGCAAAGCAACGCGCGCGGCGCGCGGGACCAAGGGAAAGAAGGAGCGGCTCTCCGTCAAGGGGAACGTGACCGGAGTCGTCGTGACTCCGGTGACGGCCGGTCCTTCCGAGCCCGCACCGCAGGCGTCGAGTGCTTCGAGCGCTCCCACCACCGGGAGCGCCTCGAAGTAGGCCGACGCCGAGGGGCGCTCGTCATCGGCGCGGCATCGCCGCGCCGGGGCAGCGCCGACGCGAGGGAACCGGGGGTGCGCCGCTGCCGCTCGAGAGGGGCGGCGCGCCCTCGGGCCCGATTCGCCGGAGGAGCGCGGACGCAGGTGGTGTCTCCGATCGTCCAGAAATGGTTAGGACTCCGAACTATCTCGCGGTCGGCCTGAGCGCCCCCCCCGACCTGCGAGGACGTCCTCGTCACGGAGCGCCCGCCGCATTCCCGCCGTGACCCGCGCGACACTGCTCGACGATCGCCTCCATCAGCGGCGCGCCGCCGACGGCGTACACGTCGACGTGGTCCGCGCCGTGCACGGGGAAAAAGCGCGCCCCCGCGATCGCCCTCGCGAGCGCGCGTCCCATGTCGAACGGGATCACCGAGTCGCGGTCGCCGTGCGCGATGAGCGTCGGCACGTGGATGTCGCGCGCCTTCGACAGCGTGTCGAAGCGATCCGGGACCAGGAGCGAGGTCGGGAGCCACCACGCCCAGGGCACCCTCGCCGCGACGGCGGTCACCGACGTGAACGGCGAGACGAGCACGAGCGCCGAGCCGCGCCCGCGCCGCGCCATCTCGGCGGCCACGCCCGTGCCGAGCGACCAGCCCCAGAGCGCGACGCGATCGGCGGTCACCCCGCGGCGCGCGATCGCGTCGAGCTCCGCGTCCGCGTCGGCGTAGAGCCCCGCCTCGCTCGGAGGGCCCGACCGCGCCGACGCGCCGTAGCCGCGGTACTCGACGAGCAGCACGCCGAAGCCGCGCGCCGCGAGCCGTCGCGCAAGCGGGACGTCGCCGTCCGCCGTCTCTCCGTTGCCGTGGAAGTAGGCGATGACGCGCGCGTCCGCGCTGCGAGGGGCGAACCACAGCGCGTGCGCTTCGACGCCGTCGCTCGCGCGCGCGCCGAGGAGCTCCTCGCCCGCGACGGCGGCGAACGTCGCCGGGGGCGGCGCGGGGTAGACGAACTGGCGGTAGGAGGCGCGCGCCACGCCGCAGAGGCCCACGTAGCCGACGACGAGGGCGAGCGCGCCGCGGAGCCACGCGCGGCCGCCGGCCGCCTTCGACACCACCGCCTCGCTCGCCGACGCCATCTCTCCTCCCTGCCGCCCAGGGTACCCTGAGGTCACCATGACCGACTTCGTCCCGGTGAACCGGCTGGAGGAGCTCCTCGTCGAGGCGGCCACGAACCCGGCGGCGCGGCCGGACTTCTACCGCGAGCTGCTCCGCGCGGACCTCTTCGTGGTGACGCCGGACGCGCCGGACGCCGAGGGCTCCACGACGCTCGCGGGCGGCGCGACGCTCTCGCTCGTGAGCTGGGCCGGGCCCTCCGGTCCGTACACGCCCATCTTCAGCTCACGCGAGCGCGTCGACGAGGTGGCGCACCACGTCGGGCGCGAGATGGGCTTCGTCGCGCTCCAGGGCAGCGCCCTCTTCGGCATGCTCACGCAGGTCCCGCAGCCAGCCGTGCTCAATCCGGGCTTCGCCTTCGGCAAGCAGCTCGTGCCCGACGAGATACGGCGGCTCGCCGACGGGACGATCTTCCAGCCCCACGAGCGGCGCGTCTTCGAGAAGGCGACCCAGGTGCTGCTCGGGCAGCCGGCCGCCTACCCGCAGGAGCTCGTCGACGCGCTGACGCGCCTCTTTCGCGGCCGCCCGTCGGTCGAGGCGGCGTACGTGGCGCAGATCCAGATCCCCGGCGAGGACGCGCCGCATCCCATCGTCGGACTCGTCTCGTCGGACGCGGCGAAGGACATCGCCGACGCGGGGCTCGTCGCGAAGGAGCTGGGGCGCCCCTCTCCGGTCGACTTCTTGCCGTTGAACGCGAGCTCCACCGACGGGCTCGCGCAGTACTTCCGCGGCACGAAGCCCTTCTACGAGCGGACCACGAGCACGCCGTGACGGAGTTTCACGCGGCCGACGACCACGGTCGATCGTCACTCGCACTGGCAGTCGTTGCCGCAGCGCAGGCCCGCGCAGCACGTCTCGCCGAGCTCGTTGCTGCACGGCTGCCCCCTGGCCGCGCAGCACACCGCCTCGAGGCACGATCCGCAGCAGGGCGTTGCGGTGGCGATGTCACACGTGTGCCCCGGCTCGTGGCAGCGGTCGCTGAAGTACGTCTCGGGGCAGCCCGGCGGCGACGATACGGGCATCGGCGCCGGGAAGGACGACGACGCGTCGGGGTCGTCTTGCGGGCTCGAAACGGTCTGCGTGCCCGGCGTGTTCGGCCTGGCGGTGATGGCATCCGCGCCAGCGTCCGGGGCACCGGCGGGGTCTGCGGCACGCCCGCCACACCCCGACCCGATCACCACGAACGCGGCCACGAACAGCAGGCGCATCGCCGCATGGGCGGTGCACGAACGACGCCGCCCGCGTGGCGCCCTCGGCGCTTCACCCCTCGTGCGGACGTACGGGAGTGGGAACCGCGAGGCCCCACGTGTCCTGCGAGGTCCCGCTCGCGAGGGGCGCGCGCCACGTGGATTCCGGCGCAAACCGCGGCGATGCGCGGCTCGCGCGTCGTGGCGTGCGCATTGCGAAGGTCGAGCGGGCATGAACCCGACCCTCTCCTCGATCCGGTGCCGCACCTCCTGGCTCGGCATCGCGCTCCTCGGCGCTCTCGGAGCGATGGCCCCCGCGTGCTCGGCGGCGCCATCGCAGTCCGCATCCACCACGCAGTCCAGCGCCGTGGACTCGTGTCAGACCGTCCTCACGCCCTCGAGCGGCGGCTCGATCACGGACGCCTCGGGCAACGCGTGGACGCTCTCGTCGTCCGGTGACGTCCTGGAGAATGGAAGCCCCGTCGCCGGCGGCGGCGGAACGGCGGCCCTGACGTACGTGGCCTCGACGCAGACGATCTGGGGCCAGGATTCGGGCTCGGGCAGCTGGTACGCCTGGAACGGCGGCGGCTGGGATGGGCCGTCGAGCACGAACCCCGTGGGCTCGAACGTCTGCGGCCAGGGCGGCGGCGGCTGCGGGACGGGAGGCAGCAGCGGGGGCGGGAGCAGCAGCGGAGGCGGAGGTAGCAGCAGCGGCGGCGGCACCGGCCAGTTCCACGTGTCCGGCGGTCAGATCATCGGACCGGACGGGCAGACCTTCCTCGCCAGGGGCGTCAACGTCTACGACTCGCAGATGTCCTCGGTCAGCACCGACGCGAGCGGCGCGCCGCTCACGACCGTCTTGCCGGGCATCGACATCGTGCGGCTCAACGTCTTCCAGTACGCCGATCCGAGCGCCTATCAGACGTTCATCGACCAGCTCACGTCGCACGGGATCGTCGTCGAGCTCGAGGACCACACGAACGACGCCGGCAACGCGGGCGGCAGCGCCGGCACCATCTACACCGGCCAGCAGCTCACCGACGAGCTCAATTGGTACGCGGCGGTGGCGAGCGCGTATGCGGGCAACCCGTACGTCTGGTTCGGCACCGACAACGAGCCGTCGGAGAACCCGTCGGCCGCGGCCCTCTCCACGTGGCAACGGCAGACGTACGACGCGATCCGCAACGCCGGCAACGGCAACGTCGTCCTGGTCGAGATGAACTGCAACGCCGCGAACGATCCGTCGAGCTGCGGCGCCGGCTACACGGCGTCGGTCTACTCCGGCATGACGAACATCGTCTGGGACATGCACTACTACGGCTGGCTCGTGAGCTACTCGGCAGACCCGAACGTCATCGCCCAGAGCATCGCCGCCAACGCGCAGGCCGCGCAGGCGATCACGAGCGCCGACGGCACCGTGCCGGTCATCATCGGCGAGTACGGCGTGTCCACCGACGGTCAGAGCACCGATCCGAACGGCACGCAGGTCGTGAGCGCCGTGGAGAGCAGCGGCTACGGCAGCATGGCCTGGGGCTGGAACCCGGGGCAGAACGACGACGTGACCGACGGGTCGAACGACCTGACGCCCTACGGGCAGCAGGTGGCGCAGTTCATCGCGCAGTGAAGGCGCGTCACCCCGCCCGCTCGCACCGGACCACGGCCGACCACCGCGCCCTGGGGCCCGGGCGGCGCGGATCGGGATCCGGGAACAGGGCGAAGATGCGCATCCACATCGGCACGCGCCGCAGCCGCACCGCCTCGCGGAAGAAGGAGCGGACGTCGTTCGCGCGCCACCCGAGCTTCTCGAAGAACGCCACGCCGTCGTCGGGCGCGAATTTCATCGGCGCGTTGCGCATGTGCGGGCCCATGCCCTCGTGGATCCAGTCGCGGATGGCCGGCGAGGCGACGTCGAGCACCCACCAGCGGATGGCCGGGCGCGAGGCCAGGTCGCGCGCCAGCTCGCGCACGGCGGCGTCGTCGAGGTAGGTGAGCAGCCCTTCGGTCAGCGCGAGCGCCTTGCTCGCACCCTCCGTGGCGCGCTCGAGAAACGCCCCGCGCGCCCGCGCGTCGGCGAGGTCGACGCGCTCGCGGCGCAGGCGGCAGCGCGGCGTCTCGCCCTCGAGCAGCTTCTCCTTCTCGTCGACGAGCGGCGCGAGGTCGGCCTCGATCCACTCGAGCGACGCGGGCAGCTGCATGCGGTAGGGGCGCGTGTCGAAGCCCGCGGCGAGGTCGAGCACCCGGTCGCACCCCTGGGCGATCGACGTCGTGAGCAGGTCGTCGACGAGCCGCGTGCGCACGATCATCGGCCAGCCGGCGCCGCCGGGCCCGCGCGACGCCTGCGCGGCGATGGCGCGGCCGCGCTCGCCCGCGAGCCGGTCGGCGAACGGATCCCTGAACAGCGCGTCGGGGCGGGCCGACTCCATCGCGCGGTAGGCCGCCACCCAGCGCGCCGTATCGGACACATCGCGAATGAGGGGCTCGGGAGGCATCGCGGTGCTGTGTAGCACCCCGTCAGCCGCTCGACCCCGCGCCGGCCGCCTCGACCCGATTGCGACCGCCCTTCTTCGCCTCGTACATGGCGACGTCGGCGCGATGCACGAGGTCCTCGGCGGTCTCGGCCCCGTCCCAGCACGCGACCCCCACGGACACGGTCTGCATGACGCGCGAGCCGTCGGCGAGCACGAACGGCACGCCGCCGATGGCTCGACGAATTCGCTCGGCGAGCGCGAGCGCCTGCGGCATGTGCGTCGTCGGCAGGAGCAGAACGAATTCCTCTCCGCCGCGGCGCACGAACACGTCCGAGCGGCGCGTGCCCTCGCGAACGCGATCGGCGAAGATTCGCAGCACGGCGTCCCCGCACGCGTGCCCGAGCGTGTCGTTGACGCGCTTGAAGTGATCGAGATCGATCATCGCGACGCTGACGGCGCGACCTTCGGCCCGCGCGCGCTGGAGCTCTTCGCTCAGTCGCGGCAAGAGATACCGGTCGTTGTGCGCGAGCGTCAGGTCGTCGGTGACGGCCAGGCGCGCCAGTCTGGCGCGCTCGAGCGCAGGCACCGAGCAGGCAGCCAGCAGCCGCGCCATCGTCTCGTGCGATCCCGAGAACGCCCCCGCCTTCGCCGACGAGACCGACAGGACCCCGATGGCGCGCCCGTGATGCAGGAGGGGCGCGGCGACGATCGAGCGGATCGCGAACCCCTGCTCGGTGGACGCGAGGAACCGTGGATCGCCGTGCGCGTCCATCACGAGGGCGGCGCGCCCCTGCTCGAGCACCCAGCCCGCGATTCCCACGCCCTTGCGCAACGGGACCGACGGGTGATCGCTGCCCGCGCCCGATCGCGCGCTGGCGACGAGCTCGTCCCCGGAGTCGTCCACGAGCCGTATGGATGCGTGGTCGCCGGGCAGCACGACGAGAGCCACGTTCGTGACGGCGGCCAGGTGCTCCTCGAGGAGCGCTTCCTGCGAGAGCGCCTCGACGAGCGAGAGCAGGACCGCGATCGGATCCCGATCCATGTCCGAACGCTCCATCGTGGCATGCGCGCCCGGCGTCGCGCGTGACGGTTTGGTGCCAAGTCGCTTCGCCGCGGCGCGCAGCTCGCCCGCGCGCCGAGCGCGTGAACAAATCGACAACTCCCGCCGCTCGGGCGGCGCGCCGCACGATCGGACACTACATTGCCTCGCGGAACGTCTGGGAGGAGCGCCTCCCTGCGGACCGTCCAACACCGACACGGGGGGAAGGAGCACGTCATGTCCACACCCACGACGGGTGCGGTGTCTCTCGCCGATGCGTCCACGCGGACCGTGCCAGCGCTCATCGCCGACGGTGAGGCGCTGTGGGTCTGCGCGCGCTGCGGTTTCGTCTGCTGCGGCGCCAGCGGCACGACCCACGCGTGCGGGCGCTGCGGCGCGCGTTACGTGGTGCAGGAAAGCCTCGCGCCGCGACCCCTCTCGATGCGCTGCGCATGACGCGCGCTGTCACGAAAGGTTCGGCGACTCTTCGCGCCAGGGCCATCGTCGGTCGCCATGCTCTGCGGCCAACGACGGAGGTCACCGATGAGCACCATGGACAAGTGGAACGGTCAGCAGGGCATTCGGCACGGCGAGCACATGGCGATCGAGCGCGCGCACACCGCGCGACTCGCGCACCACCTCTCTTCGGTGGCGCTCCGCCAGTGGGAGAAGACGCTTACGGGCATCGTCGCCCTGCCCGCGGCGGTGGCGCTCGGCGTCGCGGCGACGGCGACCTACGGCGTCGCGCTGCTCGAGCGAGGGTTCGAGGTCATCGAGTCGGCGCTCGGCGAGATCGGGCGCGCCGTGGGTCCGGAGCGTGACGAGGACGCGGTGGAGCGGCGCGACGGTCGCCAGCAGGCGCAGGCCTGAGTTCGCGCAAGCTTCCATCGAGCGTGCGCAGAACGTCACGCGGTGACCGCACGCTGCCCTCGTGCGTTTCGCGTGGTGTGCCCTCTCGCTGGCGGCGGCCCTCGCGCTCGGCGCCGCGGTTGCCGCCGGCGACGCCTCCCACGACGTGCCCTCGTTGTTCTTCGTCGCCAAGAGCGAGAACAGGAACCAGGTGCACTACGCGCTGCGCCTCGACGAACGCTGCGCCCCTCTCGGGGCGTCGCCGGTCCAGCCGTACTGGCGCATGCTCGAGCAGGGCGCGAGGCTCGTCGAGCCGCTGCTCGGCCGCGAGCAGCCCGCCTACGGCATCCGCGAGCAGACCGTGCTCGAGCGCGGCGACCGCGGCGGCGTCGTGCGCGTCGTCCTGCGCGCGCTCCCCACGAGGCCAGTGCTCGTCACGTCGTTCGCGCGCGGCGCGGGCTGCGCCGCGACCGCCTCGCTGGTCATCGACGGTACGCCGGCGACCCTCGGCAGCATCTACGTGCAGCTGGGGTGGCTGTTCGGCGTCGACCGCCTGGTCGTGCAGGGGCGCGCGCTGAGCGACGGCCGCCCGGTCTCCGAGACCCTCGTGCCCTGAGCGCGGGCTGCCCGCTCGAGCGCAGCGACCTTGCCCGTTCGCGCCGAGCGGCGCGAATCTCCGCCCCGCCGGCGTGTGCGGCGCGTTACCATGGCACTGTGCCCGAGGAAGTCCTCCTCGCATTTCCCGAGCCGCTCCCGCCGATGCTGCACGCGCGCAGCACGCTCCTTCTCGGCAGCGTGGCCTCGCTGCGGGCCGCCGGGCTGTTCGAAGCCTACGAGGCAGTCGCGCCGGCCGAGGTGCTCGCCGCCGTCGGGTCGTCGGTCGCCGGGATGTGGATCCCGATTGACGTCGCGGTCGCGCACTACGTCGCGTGCGACGGGCTCGGGCTGTCGTCGGAGTCGGCCGCGAAGCAGGGGCGCGCCACCTTCGAGCGCACCAAGGGGCTGCTGCTCGGCACGGCCATCGGCCTGGCCAGGGGAGCCGGGGTGACGCCCTGGACGTTGATGCCACACCTGCAGCGCTTCTGGCTGCGCGGCTTCGACGGCGGCGGGGTGCGCGCCGTCAAGCTGGGGCCCAAGGAAGCGCGCATCGACGTCATCGCCTGCCCGCTATTCAAAAGCCGCTACTTCCGCGCGGGCTACCGCGGCCTCGCCGCGAGCTTGCTCGAGCTCGTGTGCCGGAAGGCGTACGCGCACGAGCGGCCTTTCGGCGACGGCGAGACGGCCCTGTCGCTGCGCGTGCAGTGGGCGTGAGCCCGACCGGAAGGACGGGCGCGTAGCGACGGGCGACGCGCGCCGGCCCGAGCGCGGCTATGCTTCGGACGTGCGGGCTGGCAGCGGGCGGGTCAAGGCGCGGGACAGCTACCACCACGGCGACCTGCGCCGCGCGCTCGTCGACACCGCGGTGCGCCTCATGGCCGAGCAAGGAGCCGACGGCTTCACGCTGCGCGAGACGGCGCGCGCGGTCGGCGTGAGCCACGCCGCGGCGTACCGCCACTTCGCCGACAAGGAGGACGTGCTCTCGGCCATCGCCGCGCAGGGCTACCGCGAGCTCGCCGGGCGCCTGCGCGCAGCCATCGCGCGCGTGCCGCCGGCGCACGTGGAGCGGCGCCTCCTGAAGATCGCGACCGCGTACGTCGGGTTCGCGCTCGAGCAGGAGCCCCGCTTCCGCGTGATGACCCGTCCGCGGCGCGAGGAGCGTCGCTCGCCGGAGCTCGAAGCGGCCATCGGGGACGCGTTCGGGATCCTCGTCGGCGTGACGCGCGACGGCGTCGACGGCGGCCGCCTCGAGAAGACCGACCCGGTGGACCACGCGATGCGCGTGTACTCCTTCGCGTTCGGCTACGTGTCGCTCGTGCAGCGCGGGCGCGCGCGCGTACGACCCGACAAGGTCGAGCCCTATTTCGTCGAGCTGCTGACGCCGATGCTCGCCGCTCTTCGCGCGCGGTGACGCGCCGATCGCCGTTGACGCTCGCGCCCGGCGCTCGCCATAATGTGACCATCGGATACATCCGGGCGCGGGTGCCCGCGGGGGCGAAGAAGAGGCCGTCCATGCGCGCACATCGTGGGTCGATGACGGGGGTGCTGGTTCTCATCGCGGGCTGCAGCGCTGCGCACGGCACGCCGCCCGACTCGAGCGATGCGGGCGGCGACGCCGGGGCCGATGGCCAGGCGACGGTGACCGAGCACGGCGTCGTCGTCGACTACGGCACGATCCTGTCGTCCGGCCAGACGACGCCCGTCGAGGGGCTCACCGTGACCGACGGTGCCCGGTCGACGAAGACGGACGCGAACGGCACGTGGTCGCTCACGCTGCCGGCCGGCGCGACGCTGTCGCCCGTGGTGTCCGGCACCGCGAAAGGCGACCCGTACTCGACGCTGTACTTGCCGGACGCCGTCGGCGACGCGGGCGGCGACCTCGATCGCGGCGACATCGTGATGCCCGACACGAGCGTCTTCCAGCTCGAGCGCCAGACGCTCTCGAGCGACCCGTCCAAGGCGCTCGTCCACGTGGTCGCGCAGACGTCCGGGTCGTGCAAGAGCGCCGCCGGCGGCACGCTGACGGTGACCTCGCCGGCGGGCGCGAAGGTCACGTACTTCGACACGCAGGGCTACCCGAGCCCCAGCCAGACGTCCTTCGCCGATCTCGGCGGGCAGCGTCCGGTCGCCGACATCTACGACGTCGCGCCGGGCGCCCCGCTGAAGCTGCAGGTGAGCCATCCCACCTGCCACCAGGCGCCGTTCCCCGTGTCGACGGGCGCCGGCGCGACGCTGACGGGCACCGTGACGACGAGGGCCTCGGAGCCCGGCGACTACAACTCGGCCATCGTCGTCGTGCTGCAGTGACGTGCGCCGGCGCGGCCGCGGCATGGCGCCTCGCCGGCGCGTTCGCGCCTATCGCGTCGCGATGCCGCTCGCCGAGCGGCCGCCGAGGTCGAAGCGACCTTGCATGCCCGCGTACACGTACGTGCCCCACTGCCACTTCGGGAGCGCCGTGGCGTTCTGGAGCTGGAACGTCTGCAGGTCGGCCCCGACGAAGGGCGCCCACGCCACGTTGCTCCGCGTGCGGAGATCGACGCCCACGCGCGCCGTGGCCGCCTCCCAGCCGAGGAACGTGTTGCTCGTCGGTCCCCCCATGTTGCCGATCGCCCGGTTCGCGTTGTGCTGCCACAGCGACCGCACGCCGCTGCCGATGCGCAGCCACGGGTCGGTGCGGTACTGCGGCCGCGCGTGGAACGTCGTGCCGATGTTCAGGTCGAAGCCGTTCGAGCCCGTGCCGTTCTCGGCGGCGAACTGCTGGTACTGGCCCTCGGCCTCGAGCGACCAGCGCGGCGCGAAACGGTACCCGAGATCCGCGGTGAAGCCGATGCCCGCGCCCGCGACGTCCGCGATGGGCGTGCCCGGGCCTATGTTGCCGAAGCCCTGCGTGTAGCCGGTGCCGACCTGCACTTCGAAGGCCCTGGCCGGAGCGGGAATCGCGCGTGGAACGCGCTCTTCCTGCGCGAACGCGGTCGACCCCCAGAGAACGGCCCCGATCGCGAGCGCCGCCGCGCCTGATGCCATCCGCCCGTTGCTGCTCATTGCAGTCCCTCCCGTGAAGCGCGTCCGTGGCGACGCTGCCGCCGAATCCAAGCACCGCGCGTGCCGGCCGAGCCCGAGCCGCAGCGGGGCTCCGGTGGCGACGGCCGCCGCGTCGTGGCGGCAAGCCACGCCTCGTGCGGAGCCGCGGCCGACGCGGTCGTCCCGATGCTCGTCCTTGCCGCCGGGCCGACGCCGCTGTACTCAGCGCGACTGCGAGGAGGCGACATCGTGGACCGTGCGTGGAAGACAGCCTCGGCGCTGGCCGCGGGCATCGCGACGCTCGCCGGGACGACCGCGTCGTTCGCGCAGACTGCGTCGTTCTCGCAGACCGCGCCGCCGAACCCGGCCTCGCCGGCACCCGCGTCCGCGCCCGCACCGGCGTCCGCGTCCGCCGCCGCGCCCGCGCCCGAGTCGACGGTCCCCGTCCGCCCCGACACCTACTCGGGCCCGCGCCGCGTCGTCGTCGGCACCGGCCTGATCTCCCTCGGCCTCTCGTACGCGGCGGCGGTCATCGTCGCCTCGTCCAGCAACCTCTGGGCCGACCAGAACGACCTCTATTACCCCGTCATCGGGCCGTGGGTCGACATCGGGGACCGTCCCCTGTGCGGCGCGGGCAGCACCCCGTGCCGCAACGAGCCATGGAACATCGCCGCGCTGTCGCTGGACGGCGTCGCGCAGGCCTGGGGCCTCATCGCCACTGTGACCGGGCTGCTCGTGTGGGAGCACCCCGCGCCCTCGGCCGGAACGGCGAGCGAACCGGGGGGCCTCTTCGCGCACGTGCAGATCACGCCGGCGCGCATGGGCGCCGGCGGCTACGGCCTGGTGACCGCGGGCAGCTTTTGACTGGCCGCGCGGTCACCGCGCCGTTCGCGATGCGCCGAGCTGCGAGCTTCAGCGCTTCGTGGACTGCTTCTTCGTCTTGACGGCCTGGCGCACGAGCACGAGCCCGTTGCGCGCCCCGGGCACGCCGCCCTCGAGCATGATGAGGTGCTTCTCGGCGTCGACCCGCGCCACCCGGATGTTGAGCATCGACACCGTCTCGTTGCCGTACTGGCCGCCCATCTTGAGGTTGGGCAGCGTGCGGCCCGGCGTCATGTTCGTGCCGATCGAGCCGGGGTGACGGCGGTACTCGTGCGTTCCGTGCGTGCTGACCGCGCCGGCGAAGCCCCAGCGCCGCACGACGCCCGTGAAGCCTCGCCCGCGCGTGGTGCCGCGCGCGTCGACGCGCTGGCCGGCCTGGAAGATCTCGTCGAGCTTGAGCGTCTGCCCGACCTCCCACTTGGCCGCGAACTCCGGCGCGCAGCGCAGCTCCTTGACGACGCGCTTGGCCGGGACGTTCGCCTTCTTGAAGTAGCCCGCCAGCGGCTTGGACGTGTGCTTCTCCTTGCGATCGTGGAAAGCCAGGACGAGGGCGGTGTAGCCGTCCTTCTCGGGGGTGCGCTTGCCCACGACGACGACGGGACCCGCCTCGATGACGGTGACGCGACGGACGCTGCCGTCCGCGTCGAAGATCTGCGTGAAGCCGAGCTTTCGGCCGAAAATGCCGGGTTGGATGTTCATGGGAATCTCCTCGCGTGGCCCGTTGGTGCGCGCCGTCTTCCGGCAGAAGACGGGTGGGGGCGAGAGCGCCCTCACGGCTCCTTCAGGCGGGGGTGTCGGGGGGAAGCGGAGCTCCCCGGCGACAGTACAGTGGGGCAGCGACTCTACCCACGCGCAGGCGCCCGTCAAGCTGACGGGCCCATTCGTTGACAGAGCTGGTCCCGCGTGCTTTAAGGCCGACCCCTTTCCCAGGTTCAGCAGGATAGCCATGCTCACCTCCCTCAAGCTCGCCGAGATCGAGTCCAAGCTCCTCCGTTCGGACATGCCGGACTTCCGCGTCGGCGACACCGTGCGCGTCCACTACCGCATCGTGGAGGGGGACAAGGAGCGGACCCAGATCTTCCAGGGCGTCGTCATCAAGCGCCACCGCGCCGGAGCCCGCAGCACGTTCACCGTGCGCAAGGTCAGCTTCAACGTGGGCGTCGAGCGCATCTTCCTCACGCACTCCCCGCGCATCGAGAAGGTGGAGGTCGTGAGCAAGGGCGTCGTTCGCCGGGCGCGCCTGTTCTACTTGCGCGACCTGGCCGGCAAGGCCGCTCGCGTCCGCGACCAGAAGGACGTCTGAGACCTCGCCCGAGGGCGAGGCGCACGGACCGGACGCACGCCGGGCTCCAGGCTCCGGTGGGCGATCTCGCGCCCGGCCCGTCGCCCGAAGCCCGTGCTCCGTCGCGTCAGCGATGCGGCCAGGCGCCCTGGTTCTGGTTGCTCTTGGGCTGGCCCTGCGGCTGCGTCTGTCCCTTGTTCTCTTGCTGCTGCTGCTTCGTGGCCGGCGGCTGCGGCGCGGTCACGCCGATGCTGCGCGCCTGATCGACGTGCGAGCGCACGACCGCGACCTCGCCGTTGGCGTACGACTTCAGATCGGCGTTCTTGCCGGCCTTCGCCTCGCGCTCCATCTCGCCGAGCACGCGCTGCTCGCGGGAGGCCACGTGGGCGAGGAACGCGTGGTCGAACGCGGGCCCTTGCAGCTTGGACAGGCGCGCCACCTCGGCCTGGGAGCTCTTCTCCATGCCGGTCGGCAGCGTGATGCCGTTCTTCTGCGCGACGCCCTTCAGATCGCTCAGCTGCCGGCTGGAGTCGGCCGCGAGCTTCTGCCCGAGCTCTTGAATCTTCGCGCTCGTGCCCCTGCGGGCCGCCATCTCGCCGATCGCCGTCTCCGCCGTCGCGTCGCTGTACGCGTTGCGGAAGAACTGGTGGTCGGCGGTCGAGAGCTTCTTGTTGCCCTGCTGCTCGGTCACGCCCTTGTGCGTCGCGCCGGCCTGGCCCTGCTGCGATGTCTGGCCCTTCTGTGTCTGCTGGGTCGTCGTGCTGCCACTGGTCGTGCCGGTGTTGCCGTGCGCCCAGGCGCCTGCGCCGACGAGGCTCGTCGCGACGACCAGGGCGGCGGCGGCCGTGCTTCGGATGATTCGCATGGATGCCTCCGTCGAGCGGACGGAGCGAGCAACGCGCATACCCGGCGCGCTCGACCGTGTCGCGGGCGGCGTGCGGCTCAGGGCCGAGCCGGAAAGCGCGAGCGCACCTCGCCGATCCAGCGCGCGTCCTGGTCGAACACGTCGCCGCTCAGGAGCGAGGTGATCGCGCGCCGCAGGAACGGGTGCTGCGGCTCGGCGAACAGGTACGAGACGAGGTCGCCCGCGTAGAAGGCCTGCACGGCGCCGACGAACAGCTCGGCCCCGGCGCGCATCTCGCGCTCCCAGGCCTCGAAGGGAGCCCCCGACGCGTCGTCGTCGCGCAGCGCATGGTCGATGGCGTCGGCGGCGCGCAGCGCGCCGTGCATGGCCAGGTGCGCGCCGGTCGAGAAGAGCGGGTCGATGAAGCCGGTCGCGTCGCCCAGCGCGAGCCATCCGTCGCCACGGATGCGCCGCACGCGGAAGCTGAAGTCGGCCGCCGCGCGCGGGGCGAACAGGCGCGCCGCGCCCGCGAGCATCCGCGCCACTGTGGGCGAGGAGCGCACGGCCAGATCGAACAGCGCTCCGGCCGTGTCGTCGCCGCCGCCGAGCGTCGCGCGGCGCGAGCGTATCCACGCGCTCGAGACGACCGCGCCGACGCTGGTGCGACCGTCCGCGAACGGGATGAGCCAGAACCAGCCGCGCTCCTCGGCGGCGCCGAACACGACGATCTGGATGTCTCCCTCGCGCTCGCCCGCGTCGCGCCACGCGCCGCGCACCTGCGTGTAGAGGGCCGTGCGGTCGAGGTGCGGGATGCGCGCCACGTCGCGCGCGTCGTGGGCGAACAGGGCGTCGCGCCCGGTCGCGTCGACGACGAAGCGCGTCTCGAGCCGGTGCGTCGCTCCGTCCGGGGCGCGGGCCTCGACCGCCGTGGGCCGAGCGTCGCCTGCCCCGTGCGCGCCGCCGCGCACGACGCGCGTCGCCTCCCACCCCTCGCGCACCTCCGCTCCGCACGAGGCGGCGCGGCGGAACAGCAGCGCGTCGAAGTCGTCGCGCGGGACCTCGAACGCGTGGTCCCAGCGCGCGCGGAACGCCTCGGCGAACGCGTAGCGCACCGACCTGGCGTCGTCGGCGCCGTCGACGAAGCGGGCGCCGCGCTTGACGAGGAAGCGCGCGCGCACCTCGTCGAGCACGCCGATGGCCTCGAGCACCGGCATGCTGCACGGCAGCAGCGACTCGCCGAGATGAAAGCGCGGGTGGTGGTCGCGCTCGAGGACGACGACGCGCCGCCCGAGCGCCGCGAGCCGCGCCGCGCACACCGAGCCGGCGGGGCCGCCGCCGATCACGGTGACGTCGAACATGCCGCGCGCGCCTCGGCGCCGGCTATTCGGCGGTCTTCGGCGGGGGCCCGAGCTGGATGCGCTCGCCGATGTACGCGCCGATGAGCGCCATCAGGATGCCGATGCCGGCGAAGATCAGGTACAGGAACACCGGCATCGTCCGCACGGTCTGGCTCTGGATGAGCAGGAACGTCGTCGGGATGGCGACGAGCAGGCTGGCCACCGCCGGCTCGATGAAGGTCCTCCCCGGCGAGATCATGCCCACGAGCAGCCCGCCCAGAAACCACACCGGGATGCACACGCACATCCCGTTCTGCCCCTCGAAGTCGAGCAGCGGCAGCACCATCGGCAGGCCGAAGACGAGCGCGGCCGTCAGCACGCCCTGCACGAGGAACGCGATGAGCAGCCACTGGATGCTGACGCCCTCCTGCTGGTAGCGGCGGGCGAGCTCCTCCTCGCGCGTGCGCTTCGACCTGCCGAGCTCCTCGATCCTGGCACCGCACGAGGCGCACCGCGTCGAACCCGGGGGATTCTTGTTGAAACCGCACGAGGGGCAGAGCACCGGCTTTCCAGCGGCCATCGGCCCTACGGTACCGCCCCGGCGACGCCCCCGCCAAGCGGGAACAACGCGGCCGGCGCGGTGTCGAGGTATGCTGTGAGCGGCGTGCCGGTACCCGGTTTGCTCCCAGGTTTGTCCGAGGGGGCCGTGTCAGGTCTGCCCGATGGGGCCCAGGCCCCATCGGGATCGGCTCAGCTCGGCCCTGGCGGGGGACGCGGCGCCCGCGAGCCGTCGCACGACGAGCTCGATCCGGAGCTTCTGCAGCTGCCGGCGCCACCGCGGCGCGAGAGGACGCTCACGCTGGCGGTGCTCGCGATGGCCGCCGCCGCGGCGCTCGCGATGGCCTTCGTCCTGCGGCGGGACGTCGCGTACGCGCTCGCCGGAGGGCAGGCCGGGGTGACGCTGGGCGACCTGGCGACCGCCAGGGCGGAGGGCCTGGCGTCGGCCGAGAACCGCCTCGTGCGCGCCGAGGGCCTGCTCGGAGCTGCGGGAGGCATCCGCTACGAGCGGCCGTTCGTCGAGGACAGCTTCCGCACGGTCCCGGTCGCGGGACGCAACGACATCTGGGTCGACGTGCGCGTGCCCGCCGGCCAGGAGAATGGCCGCTGGGAGCCGCCGCGGACCTTCACCGGGCGCCTCGTCCGAATGAGCGCGGCGGGGCCGCGCCACCGAGGGCTGGCGACGGCGATCGAGGCGGCGACGCACGAGAGGGTGCCGGCCGGTGCGTGGCTGCTGGTCGACGGCGAGGGCCCCGACGGGGCGCGCTGGGCGGTCGTCCTGGCCGCGCTGTTTCTCGGCTTCGCGCTGTGGAACGCGGTGGCGATCGCGCGCATCGTTCGCAAGGTGGCCTGACGCGGTGCCGCGGCCACGGCGCCGCGGCGTGCCGGTGAGCACGACGTCCACCGGCCGAGCCGTGGCGAAACGAAGCTGTCGCTCGACTTCGCGGCGAGCGCCCCTATGGTCCCGGACGGCGGCTGCATCCCGAACGCCGCGCCGTCCGTGAAGTCATCATGACCGTGAGCCATCGGTGTCCCAGGTGCGGGAGCGGCGACGTCCGTCGCTCCCGCCGACGTGGTCTGGAGCGATGGGTGTCGTGGACCGGCATCCGGCCCTTCCGGTGCGAGGCGTGCTCGCGCCGCTTCCTCGCGAGGACCGAGCCGCCTGCTCCGCATCGAGAGGACGGCGGGGGCTAGGCGATTCGTACGCGCGCGCCGCGTGCTACACGGCTGCGCCATGGAGATCGCCGTCATCGGTGCCGGGGTCATGGGGTGCTCGACGGCGCTCGCGCTCTCCGCGCGCGGCGCGTCGGTGGCGCTCCTCGAGCGGTCCGTCCCCGGCGCCGAGGCTTCCTCGGCGGCCGCGGGCATCCTGGGCGCGCAGGTGGAGCTGCACGGGCGCGAGCAGGACGCGGCGCTGTTCGTGCGGGCGCGCGAGGCCTGGCCGGCGTGGGCCCGCGCGCTGCGCGAGGCGTCCGGCATCGACGTCGGCCACCGAGTCTGCGGGGTGCTGCGCGTCGCGCGCACCGAAGGCGAGCGCGGCCATCTCGCGCGCGAGGTGGCGTGGCAGCAGGCGCGCGGGCTTCGGACGGAGCTCCTGGAGGCGAGCGCGGCGCGGGCCGTCGAGCCGGAGCTCGCGGGCGACGTGGTCGCGGCCGCGCACTTCCCCGACGACGCGCAGCTCGACCCCCCGTCGCTGCTCCGCGCGCTCATGGCCGCCGCCGCGCGCGACCGGCGCGTCACCATCCGCGCCGGCACCAGCGTCGAGCGGCTGATCGTCGAGCGCGACCGCTGCGTCGGCGTGAAGCTCGGCGACGGCGAGCTTCGCGCCGACGCGGTGGTCCTGGCGGCCGGCAGCTGGTCGTCGCTCGTCGCGGGGGTGCCCGCGTCGCTCCCGCGCGTGTCGCCCGTGCGCGGCCAGATCGTGCTCCTCGACGAGCGCCCGCCCGGCGTGCGCACGATCGTCTTCGGCGCCAAAGGCTACGTCGTGCCGCGCGGCGACGGTCGGGTGCTGTGCGGGTCGACGATGGAGCACGCCGGCTTCCGCAAGGAGGTGACCGCCGCGGGCGTCCACGCCATCCTGACGAGCGCGCTCGCGTGCGTGCCGTCGCTCGGCGCCGCGCAGCTCGCCGGCAGCTGGAGCAACTTCCGCCCGCACGTGCACGGCGACGGCGCCGCTCTGGTGGGCGCCTCGCCGCTGCCCGGCCTCTTCCTCGCGACCGGCCACCACCGCAACGGCATCCTGCTCTCGAAGATCACCGCCGACGCCGTCGCCGCGGCCGTCCTCGGCTGAAGTCGACTCCGGTCGTGCTCGCCTTTCGGCGAGGTTCATGCCGAGGTGCGGAGGCTGCGGCCGAGCTTCGGCGGCGAGCGCTCGATTCAGTGGCACATGCTCGGGCTCGGCAGCATGCACTTGCCGTTCACGCACTGCGCTGGCTGAAGGCACGGGGGCCCGTTCTGCGGGTCGCACGAGGCGCCGTCGGAGGCGGGCGCCACGCACGTGCCGTTGACGCAACTGCCGCCGGCGGCGCACGCGACGAAGTTGCCACCGACGTATCCGCAGGGCGAGCCGCCGGCGGCCGTCTGGGCCTGCGCGCATTTCATCGTCTGCGAGTTGCAGTACCCGCCGTGCGGCAGGTCGCACTCGAACGTGGTCTGGCACGGCGCGCCATTCATTGCCGGTGTCTGGCAGGTGCCGCCGATGCAGGCGAGCGTCTGCATGCACGGCTGCGACGAGCTGCACGCCGCGCCCGGACCGGCGGGTTGCGTGCAGGCGTTGTTCGGGCACACGAGGCCCGAGGTGCAGTCCTGGTCGACCATGCACGCCGAGCCGACGCCGACACGCGCGGTGCACTGGCAGCACGCGCTGCCGGAGACGGGCGGGCAGTAGCCGGCCTGGCACTGCAGGCTCGACCCGGCCACCGCGCCGTTGGCGAGCGTGCCCATGACCTGGCAGGCCGCCGGCTGCGCGTTGTCGAGCGCGTCGGCGCAGCTCTCCGCGCCGACCGCCTGGGCGCACGCCTCGAGCTGCGCCGGGGTCGCGGCGGTGCCGCTGGCGCCGAACGCCGGCGTGCACGCGGCCGCGAAGCGCGCCGCGCAGGTGGTCGCGTCGCCGTAGGCGAGCGTCAGCAGGAAGGGGGCGCACGCCTCGAGGCGGCCGCAGTAGGCCGCCCCGAGGGCCGCGCACGCGCCGGCGGGGGTGGCTGCGCCGCCGTCGGCGCCGGGACCGGCTTCGACGCTGCCGTCGATCGTCGTCGGGCCGTCGGTCGCCGCGTCGGTCGCCGCGTCGTCGCCAGTCGGGCCGCCTGGCGCGCTGCTCGAGGACGAGCCGCACGCGCAGCCGCCGGCGACCAGCAGCGCGGCGATGAAGGTCGGGGTCCGCGCAGGGCGCAGCCCGCCCGTCACTGGCACGTGTAGTTCTGGCAGTGCAGCACGCCCGGGCAGTCCTGCTTCGAGAGGCATTGCACGCACGTCGACATGGGGCTGCAGAACGGCGTCAGCCCGCTGCAGTTGCCGTTGGTCGTGCACTGCACGCACGTCAGCGTCGTCTGGTTGCAGATGGGCGCCGTCGTCGGGCAGTTCGAATTCGCGGTGCACTGCACGCACGAGTGCGTCGTCGTGTCGCACACCGGCGTGTTGCCGCCGCACTGCGCGTTGCTCGTGCACGTCGCCTGGCAGGTGTAGTTCGGCCCGCACGACTCGTTCGGCGGGCACTGGCTGGTCATCACGCACTGCACACACTGCCCGGCGGGATCGCAGTAGGGCAGGGTCGCGTTGGCGGTGCAGTTCGCGTTCGACAGGCACTGCACGCACTGGTTCGACGAGTTGCAGTACGGGGCGCCGGCCGGGCAGTCGGCGCCCGACAGGCACTGCACGCACTTGTCCGTGGCGGTGTCGCAGATCGGCGTCCCGCCGCCGCAGTTCGCGCTGGACGTGCAGCCGGCGATGCACGCGTGCGTCTGCGAGTCGCAGATGGGCTTCGTGTTCGGGCAGTTGGTGTCGGTCAGGCACTGCACGCACGTGAGCGTCGTCTGGTCACAGATGGGCGCCGTCGCCGGGCAGTTCGTGTCGCTCAAGCACTGCACGCACCCGCCGATCGTCGTGTCGCAGTGCGGCGCCGACTGCGGGCACTGCGCGTCGGACGTGCACCCCGTGGTGCACTGCCCGGACCCGGGGTTGCACACGGGTTTCGACGACGGGCACTGGGCGTTCGACGTGCAGCCCGCGCCACCCGCCTCGGAGGGAGCGTCCGCCGCCGGCCCGTCGGTCGACGGCCCATCCGAGCCGCCGTCCGACGCGCCGTCGCTTGCCGTGGCGTCCATCGTGGCGCCGTCGGGACCTCCGTCATCCCCTCCCGATGTCGTGGCCGGGCTGCTGCCACCGCATCCGACGCCGATGAGGATGCCGACGAGGGGGATGACGAAGATGCTCTTCATGATGCGTTCCTCCCTATTCAAAGGAATGTCGCAGCAGCCGCCCTGCTCACGGCAGCTCGCAGCGATCGCCCGTGGTCGTCGAGAGGCAGATCAGCCCCGTGCAGCACGGCAGACCGGCGTCGCCGCAGAGCTGGCCGGCCTGCGAGCAGCTCAGGGGGCCGGAGTCGCTGCCGGTGCCGGCGTCGCCGGAGGTCGTGCCGCCGTCGCCCGACGTCGTGCCCCCGTCGCCGGACGTGGTCCCGCCGTCGCCCGAGGTCGTGCCGCCGTCGTTCGTCCCGCCGCCGCACGGATCGCAGGTGCCGTTGATGCACGAGTAGCCCGGGCAGCAATCGGCCGTCGTCGAGCAGGTGCTGCACGAGGGCACGCACTGCGTGTTGGCGCAGACGTACGGCGGGCTGCCGCCGTCGGGGTTGGGAACGCACGGGTCGCCGTTGCAGCAGTCGGCGCTCGTGGCGCACGCGCCGCCGGGTACGCCCATGCCGGCGTCGGGGTCACACCCGCTGGCGCACCGCGGGACGCCGACGTTGTCCTGCCGGCAAGCCGTCTTGCTGTTGCCGAGGCCCGCGCAGCAGTCCTGGTTCGCATTGCACGACGTGCTCTGCAGCTTGCAGACGTCGCCGTTGGGGGTGCAGCCCATGTGCTGCTGGCAGTAGCCGTTCATGCAGACGACCGTGTGTCCGGAGGTCGGAACCCCGTACGCCCCCGCGTCGAGGAGGGCTTGCGATCCGCAGCACTCGCTGTCGGTCGTGCACGTGTCGCCCTCGACGTGGCACCCGGTCGCGGGCTGGCAGACCATGACGCCCGTCGGACCCCACGGCGCGCAGAGGCGGCTGCAGCAGCTGCCTCCGCAGCCGCCGTCGACGAAGGACGCCGCGGTGCACAGCTGGCCGTCCACCGCGGTGCAGTTGCCGCCGAAGGTCGGCGCGTTGCAGGTGCCGACGCTCGCGCCGCTCGGGACGTTGCAGCTGCCGCTGCAGCAGTTGGAGTCGTTCTGGCAGATGTCGCCGGTCTGCCCGCACCACGAGGACGGCTGGCAGGTGCCGAGCGTGCAGTTGCCCGAGCAGCAGTCGGCGCTGGCGCTGCAGCTGTTGCCGAGCGGCAGGCACGAGTTGCCGCCGATCTGGGCGCAGGTGCCGTTGCCGCCGCACGTGAAGCTGCAGCACTGCGAGCCGCTGGTGCACGCGCCGCCGATGCTCACGCAGGGCGGAGCCGAGCAGATGTTGCCGCTGCAATACCCGGTGCAGCACTCGCCGTTGCTCGTGCAGCCGCTGCCCAGCGTGATGCACGTGCTGCCGTCGCCGCCGAAGAAGCCGTCGGGCAGCTGGTTCGCGTCCGACGGGCCGCCGCCGTCGGTCATGCCGCCGCCGTCGCCGGAACCGTTGCCGTCGCTCGATCCGTTGCCGTCGGTCGACCCGCTTCCGTCCGTGTTGCTCCCGTCGTTGCCGACCGTGCCATCCTGCGAGCCGTCGTCGCTCGTCGCGTCGCCCGACCCGTCGGCGGCCGTCGTCCCGTCGGCGCTGCCGTCGTCGCTGCCGTTGGCCTGGACGCCGTTGCTCCCTCCGCACGCGGCAAAGCCGCCTGCCGCTCCGGAGAGGGCGAACAGCGTCAGGACGAACGCAAGACCCTTCGACGTGTGCATCTCACCCTCCTCGGCAACCGCGTGACGTCGTCGACCTCGACGAGTTGCTCCCACCGTGCCCCACGACGATGACGATGCCCGCAGCGACGGTCGCGGAGAAAGCCACCATGGAGGCTCGCTGACGGGAGCAAGGCGCGCGCCATGCGCGAGCGCGCCGTCGGAACGCGGATTTGCGCGAAGAAAAGCGTGACTGACGACTGGGCTGCGCCGGAGGCGTGGTCACCGCGGCGACCAGTTGCGTCCTTTCGCCTGCGCCTCGCACGGGCGGAACGCCTGCGTGTTCGTCCGGCCGCGGAGGGTCGGCCTCGACCCTCGTCGAGGAAGGCAACGATTCGGGGTGGCATGGTCAGTCGGGCGACCGTGGAGCAGGCTGCGGATCGCTGAATGGCTTGCGCCCTCGCCTTCCCTCAGGCGCCGCTCTCGATGTCGTCCTCCAGGTCGTAATAGAGCGCCGCCCGTGCCTTGCAGAACGCCTCGATGGTCGCGCGCTCGCGCGGCGAGAGCTCCCGGAACGCGACGCCGACGCCCGGGGGCGAGTGGTCGGCCGCCTCGCGCCGCCAGCGGACGACGCCTTCGACCTCGATCACCTCGTCGAGCAGCGTGAAGCGCAGCATCACGGTGTCGCCCGGCCGCAGGGGCGTGTACGTCGCGACGAACAGGCCGCCGCGCGAGATGTCGCCGGTCAGGCCCGCGTAGAAGTGCGAGTCGCTCGAGAGCGAGACCTCCACCTCGAGCGGAACGCGCACGTACGAGCGCTGCTTCGGCCTCGAGAGGGGCACCGGCTCGTCGTGATCCGCGTCCGTCCGGCGGCGTTGCAGATCGATCGGTGCGTCGGGGTCGCGGCTCGTCTTGGTCATGGGCTCCACGGGGAGCAAAACACGAACCAGCGGACGCCGTCACGACGCGCGCGGGTGCCTGCCTCTCTCCCGCGGGCCCGATCGCCGCGTCCAGGCGCGCGCTCCGGCCCTCCCCGCGCTCGTTCGTCGCGGGAACGCACCCGCTCCGCGCGTCCGCGGGCGCGCGCGCCGCCTGCCCGCGTCCGTTCGTCGCTCGCACGGGCCGCTCGCACGTGTCCACGCGTCCGTTCCTCGCAGGGGCAGGGCCGCACCGCGCCGGAATGGGCGCCGGCGACGTGTCCGAGCGGCCACGCGCCGCTCGCACGCGCGCGTTCCGCGCGGCCGCATGCCCGTTCGTCGCCTCCACGGACCCGTGGTCGGCGCGCACGCCGCGGTTCGTCGCCTCCGCGCGCCCGTTCCACGCCGCCCGATGCCCGTGCCTCGCGGCCACGCGCCCGTTCCACGCCTCGCTGCGTCCGTGCGCCGCCGGGGCGCGCCCGTCGAATGCCTCCACGGGCGCGTGCGCCGCCTCCACGGGCCCGCGCCCCGCCGGAACGCGCCCGTTCCACGTGCGAACGCGCGCGTCCCTCGCCTCGTCGCGCCCGTGCGCCGCGCGGATCGAGCGGCGGACGAACTATTTCGAGGCGTAACTCCGCGGAATCGCTCGCGACCGAAAAATAGTGGGTCGCTCGACGGCGAATGGCGATTCGAGCCCGGACTGTCTCTTCAGAGGAGCCGATTCGACCGGGACGCTCGCATCGCGCCCTCAGTTCGGAAAGGAGGTGATGTGCAATGGGAAAGAACGACGCAAAAAGCACTCGGGCCGCCCGCGCTGGGTCACTCATCGCGGGCGCGCGGAAACGCTTCCCGAACGGAGGGCAGACCCTCACGTTCGGGGGCGGAGCCGTGACCGTCACCGTCGACGCGGTGGTCAAGGAGCTTCAGACGCTCATCGACAACCGCGCGGCGACGACGGCGGCCCAGGCCGCTGCCAGGGACAAGGTCAAGGCAGAACGCGAGCAGGCTCCGGCCCTCGTCGCCTTCATGAAGGCGTTCGAGGACTTCGTCCGGTTCGCGTTCGGCGCCGACACCGCGGCCCTCGCCGACTTCGGTCTGCCGCCCCGCAAGGAGCGCACGCCGAAGAAGGCGGTCGACAAGGCAGTGGCCGCCGCCAAGGCCGAGGCGACCCGCGAGGCGCGCGGGACCAAGGGGCCCAAGGCACGGAAGGCGGTGCGCGGAAACGTCACGGCGACGCTCGTCGTGACGCCCGCCCCCGCTCCGGCCGCGGCCCCCGCGGTCCCCGCGACCGAGCCGGCCGCCGCGACCGGCGGTGCAGCGTCCGGTCCGCCCAAGGGCTGACCGGGCGGCGTCCCGCCCCCTCCGGCTCGCGGGTCCCGGCCCGCGGCCGAAGGGGGCGGAGGCGCTTCTGCAATGCGCGCCCGGTTCAGTGATCGGGGACGTTCACGTCGGGGATGTTGACGTCCGGCGCGCCGGCGTCGATCGGCCCGGTGTTGACGCACGTGCTGTTCACGCAGATCTGGTCTGCCCCGCACGCCTTGTTGCAGCCGCCGCAGTCGTTGCGGTCGACCGTCATGTCGACGCACCCGCCATTGCAGGCCGTGGTCGGCGACGGGCAGCCGCACTGGCCGTTGGCGCACACCTGCCCGCCGGTGCACGTCACGCCGCACGCGCCGCAGTTCGTGCTGCTGTTCGACCGCGACCCAGGCGCGAGCCGCACCCGGTGCGCTCGTCCGACTCGGGCGCCCGCCTCTCAGCCGCTGGACGGCAGCTGGGCGAAGAAGCTCGCGACGAGGGGGGTCAGTCCGGGCAGGCCTTCGGGAGCAGGCATGCGATTCGGGCCACGCAACTCGAACTCGCCCTCCGAGGAAATGGCGATCACGCTGCGCCCTTCGGGGACGACGATCCACACGGTGGCCACGCCGTGCTCCCGATACCAGCGCGCCTTCTCGCGCAGCAGCTGCGGCTCGTCGTCGGCCCCGGCCACCTCGACCGCGAGCAGTGGCGCCGTGCGGGCGAAGCCGCCCGCCGCGGACGACTCCCTCCAGACCGCGGCGTCCGCCGCGCGCACCTCGCCGCCGAGCATCATGCCGGCTTCGTTTCCGCCGACGACGAACCCCGGGTGCTGGCGACGCCACAGGTTCAGCTCCGTCACGACGTCGGCAGCGGTGCGCTGCTGGATCTCTCCGCAAGGCGGCATGTATTCGAGCCTCCCGGCTACGTACTCGAGCCGCCCCGTCACCTCGGGCCATGTCTCGGGCTTCGCGGCCTCGAACCCCTCCGGAACGGGCAAGGCCAGGGGCAATCGCAGCGCGATACGCGGCACGACAGTGACCTCGGCGTACGAAGCGGATGCAGCCACGGCTGCTCGCAAGTCTAGCATGCAGCGATCCGCGCCGGACCTCGTCGGCGAGCGCCGTCGGGCCTGAAGCGCGCGGCTCGTTCGTGTGGCGCGCACGGCGCGAGCGTCCGTGCCTCGTGTTTGGCGCGCCGGGGTCTTGCGCGGCGAGTGTGGGGTCGTTCTTCGGCACGCTGCCCCTCGCGTCTCGATTCAAGCTCGCTCAGCTCGATTGCCGAGGCAGCTCCATGGCACCGGGCTCCGGTCACCCGCGCGCCCGTGGCCGATTGCCACGCGTCCTGCGGCCCGCGCGCGCCGCAATCCCCGCGACGACGCACGCGTTTCGTGGAGGCACGCGCGTTGCGATCGGGACGCGCGCGCGGGAGGTCGGCGCGCCATGCACGAGGGCCGCATCGTCGCGGGCAGATACCGGATCGAGCGACCGTTGGCCGTCGGATCGATGGGCGAGGTCTACCAGGCCATGCACGTGGGCCTCGGCAAGCTCGTCGCGATCAAGTTGATCGCTCCGGCCCATGCGTCGTCGCCGGAGACGGCCGTGCGCTTCCGCCGTGAAGCGCGCATGGCGGGCGCGCTCGAGAGCGACTACATCGTCCAGGTCTTCGATGCGGGCCGCGACGACGAGCTCGGCCTGTATCTCGTGACCGAGCTCCTGGTCGGCGAGGACCTCGAGACCCGGATCGCGCGCGACGAGGTGCTCGATCCGCCGATCGTGGCCGCGATCGGCTACCAGGTGGCGCGCGGGCTGGCGAAGGCGCACGTCGCGGGAGTGATCCACCGCGACCTGAAGCCGGGCAACATCTTCATCGCGCAGCGCGACGACGGCGCCCGCGTGGCGAAGATCCTCGACTTCGGCATCTCCAAGCGGATGCCGGACGCCCTCTGGGACGACGAGGAGGACTCGTACGTCACGGCCGTGGGCATCACGCTCGGGACGCCCGACTACATGTCCCCGGAGCAGGCCCGCGGGCAGCCCGACCTCGACGGGCGCAGCGACGTCTGGTCCTTGGGCGCGACGCTCTACGAGGCGCTCTGCGGTCATCCGCCGCACGTGGGCGGCTCGTCGGCGACCGAGCGGATGCAGCGGAACGCCTACGACGACGCGCCGCCGCTCTCCTCGATCGCGCCCTGGGTGCCGCGCGACCTGAGCGCGGTGGTGCACGCCGCGCTCGAGCGCGATCGCGACCGCCGCACGCCGGACGCAGCGACCTTCGCGCGAGCGATCGAGCGCGCCGTGCCGCAAGCGCGCTGGGCGCTCAGCGGGCTGCAGCGATCGTCCCCGCCGTCCGCCCCCGTGTCCTCGGGACCGCCCACCGTGCCGGCGCCTCCGCCGGACGACTGCGACGAACCGCCGGAGCCGCCGTCGTCGGCCAACCCCGTGCAGTTCTTCCGGCGGGATGGCTTCGGGTTCGCAGGCTGAGCGACCCCCGCCCGCTCACGGGTTGAAGTCCTGCTGCGGCTTGGGCGGCGGCGCCTCGTGCGCCGGCGCGGGCGGAGGCGGCAGCTTGGGAGGCGGCGGAGAAGCGCTCTTCGCCGGCTTCTTCTCCGGCTTCTCGCCCTTCTTGCGGTCGCTCTTCTTGTCCTTGTCCTTTTCCTTGTCGCTCTTGTCCGTGCCGGCGTCGTCCGACGGGGGCGGCGGCGCGAGCGCGTCGCCCTTGCTGACGTCGAAGCTCGGCGGCGTGTTCGGGTCGCAGCCGGGCGCGAACCCGGTCGCGTCGAAGTCGCTCCTCAGGCTCCCGGTCTCCTGGCTCTTGCCCTGCGCGTCCTTGTACACCGCCTCGATGCGCACCACGTGCTTGCCGGCCCGCGACGGCGAGCAGTACGAGAGGAGGTAGTAGCTCTTGGTGCTGGCCTCCACGCGCGCGCCGACGTCGTCGAACGCCTTGACGATGCCGTTCTTGTCGGCCGCCATCGCCATCGCCGTCCCGCTCTTGCCGATCCGTTCGAGCTCCTGCTTTCGGATTTCCAAGCCCAGGCCGATGGCGAACACGTCGAACGGTTTCTCGCGGACGTGCTGCTCCATCTCCGCTTCGGACACGCGGTTGGCCCGGTCGGTGCCGTCGGTGAACACGACGAGCGTGCCGAACTTGAGCGGCTGCGTCGCCTTGCCGAGCGCGGCGTCGAGCTCGTCGAGCGCCTTGACGATGGCGCCGTTCAGGTTCGTGCTCGGGTCCTTGGGCTTGAAGGTCGCGAGCTGCTGCGCGCCCGCCTTGGCGCTGCCGGGTTGATCGGTGAACGGCACGATGGGGTACAGGTCCGGGCCGCCGCCGAAGGCGTAGATGGCGACCCTCTGCTGCTTCTCGACCCGATCGACGAAGGCGCTCACCGCTTGCACGAGTATGTCGGTGTCGCCGCTCTCGGTGATGCTGCCGCTCATGTCGACGAGCAGCAGCGTGTAGTGCACGGCGGCGACCTCGGGGTTGAGGATCGTCTGCTTGCTCTCGTACTGGCTGACGAGCTGCCCGTCCTCGTAGATGCGAAAGCTCCCGGCGTCGAGCCCGGGAATGGGCTGGCCGGACGAGTCCTGCACCTTGAAGTAGACCGCGACGTTGCTCGGCTTCTGCTGCGCCATCTTGATGGGCGTCAGCTGCAGGGTCGCGCACCCGGCCAGCAGCCAGAGCAAGGGGACGAGGAAACCCGCTCTTTTCACGTGCGGCAGCATACCTTAGCCGTCGACCTCCGGTCGCGTCCCTCGTCGGCGAGGTCTCAACGCTCGACGGCGAACGAGTGCACGATGGAGTCGCAGGTGGACCGGTAGCGCTCGAAGGCGCTCGCCGCCACCGAGCAGGTCACCACGTAGCCGGTGCCGCGCGAGGCGAGCGCGGTCTGCAGCGTGCGGTACGACACGGGGGCGCTCTGCGGGCTCGTGCTCCAGCGCGACTCGATGGCGAGCGTCGGATCGCCGTCGACCACGTCGTCGCGGGCGACCTCGACCGTCGCGCGCGGGTCGCGGCGCAGCGCGGCCTCGTTGGCGCGCGCGTAGTCGTACGAGTCGCCGGTGAACGGCTCGGTGACGACGTTGACGTTGGCGTGGAAGTCGTCGACGGCCTGCGGGTCGGCCACCGCCCACGCCGCGGGCCCTTTCTGCGCCGCGTCCTTCCACGTCGAGGGGACGGCGATGCGCCAGCCGCTGCCGCTCTGCTCCATGAAGCCGGCGGGGAGCGGGGGCGGCGTGTAGGTGCCGATGCGCGCGTGCTTCGACCGCTTGCAGCCGAGCGCGCCGGTCGCGAGGGCGAGCCCGGCGAGGAGCAGGGCCAGGGCGGCAGCGTGGCGGCGGCGCGTCGGCATGGCCTGGACCACATCCTACCTTGCGAAGCGCAAAAAAAAGAGCAGGCGATTCTCGGGATGGAATGCGCGCGCACACGCTTGCTGCCGCCCGGTCGCGGCGCACGGCGGCTCACGGCCCGCGCGCACCCCTCGAGTGAGCCGGCGCAGGCTCGAGAGGCGCGATCGGCACGGCGGTCGGGGCGCTCGTCGCGGGTACGGCCGTCGCAGGCGCCCGCGCCGTCGCCGCGTCGGAGCCTGCGTCGGCGGACGACAGCGTCAGCGCCGTCGTCTTCGTGCTCTTGCCGCGCCGGTCGGCCACGTGGTCGATGAGCGCGCCGGCGAGCAGCGCGAACGCGAGCACCGCCAGCACGAGGCCCGCGATGACCACGGGGCTGATGGACCGGCGCGGCGCGATGGCGACCGACCGAGGTGGAGGCTCGGTCGGCTCGGGCGGCCGCGCCACCGGGATGACCAGCGGCTGCGTCGCGTGCTCGGAGCGCGGCGGGTCGAGCATCGTGGGCGCCGACGCGTGCGAAACGATCGTGGGGGCCGCGTCGATGACGCTCGTCTGCGCCAGCGTCGGCGCGACGCCGGCCGCCGGCGCGAACGCCGTCTCGCGCGCGCGCAGCACGACGACCGTGATGTTGTCGTGCCCGCCGCGCGCGTTCGCCAGGTCGACCAGCTTCCCCACCGCCTGCGCGGCCGGCTCGCTGCCGACGATGGCGAGGATCTCGTGGTCCTCGACCAGGTCGCACAGCCCGTCCGAGCAGAGCACGAACGCGTCCCCCGCGACGTGGTGCACGGGCTGCGGGCGCAGCTCGATCTCGACCTCGGGCGCCATCCCCAGCGCGCGCGTGATGCGGTTGGCGTCCGGGTGGTGCGCCGCCTGCTGCGGTGTGAGCAGCCCGCGGTCGACCAGCTCCTGCACGATCGAGTGGTCGCGCGTCATCCGGAAGACCTGCCCCTCGTGCACGAGGTAGACGCGGCTGTCGCCGACGTGCGCGACCTCGCTGCCGTGCGCGTGCATCAGGACGGCGACGGCCGTCGCGCCCGGCCGGCCCAGCGCGACCTCGCTCGTGCGCATCTCGTGCACGCGGCGGCTCGCCTCGGAGAGCGCCTGCACGAGCAGCGGCCCGGGCGGCGAGCCGTCGGGGGCGCGGTCGAACACCTCGAAGACGGTCGCCACCGCCAGCTCGGCGGCCTCGCGGCCCGCGGCGTGCCCGCCCATGCCGTCGCACACGACGCACAGGTGACCGAAGCGCGTCTCGCGGTGGCCACACGCGTCCTCGTTGACCTGCTTGTCGGGATCGCGGCCCGGATCGGACCGCTCGGCGTACTCGACCGCCGGGAGCGAAGGCGCCGGCTGCATGCGTGTCCCCGCGGGTCAGGCCTCGAGCTGCACGGCGAACTCGATGGGGCCGAAGCGTAGCGGCGCGCCCGGCGGCACCGGCATCCAGGCGCCCGGCGCGATGCGCGACCCGGCGACCCACGTGCCGTTGTTCGACGTCTCGTCGCGCACCAGCAGCTGGCCGGACTCGAACTTGAGCGTGGCGTGCACGCCGCTGACGCGCGGCTCGCCGATGAAGATGGGGCACTGCGCCGGGTCGCGCCCGACGCGAACCTCGGACCCGGGCCGCACGGTGAACTGCCCGGCGGGCCCGCGGATGGTCGCCGCGCTCGGGGCGCCGGCGCCCGCCGCCGGCCCGTACGGGTTCGGCGGCGGAACGAGCGGCTGGGCGCTCATGGCGCCAGTGAGAGGAAACCCGGGGGCAGCGACGCCCCCACCTCCTTTCGCGAGATCGGCAGGCAACGGCTGGCCGCAGGAGAAGCACACGGACGGCTGCCCGGGCGTCGCCATCGTCGTCATGCCGCACGCCGGGCAGCGCACCTGCACGAGCGGCGCGGCTCCGGTGAGCGACGCCGCCTCGGCGGCGGCCGGCTGGGGCGGGGATAATGGCGTCGCCGGCGGCTGCGCGCCCATCGCGAAGAGCGGCTGCGCGGCCGGGGCGGGCGGGGGCGCAGGCGGTGCGCCATACGCGCCCCCTCCGCCGAGCGCCGCTGCCGTCACGGCCAGCGGATCCGCGCCCGCCGCGTTTTGTGGCGTCAGCGCCGACATTCCGTAGCCGCCCGGCGGGGGGCCCCCGTAGCCTCCGCCCGGAGGTGGCGCTCCGTAGCCTCCGCCCGGTGGCGCCCCGTAGCCTCCGCCCGGGGGTGCTCCGTAGCCGCCCGGCGGCATGCCGTAGCCAGGAGGAGGCTGCGCGGGAGGCCCTCCGCCTCCACCACGGCGCTTGCCGCCGCCACCGCCGCGCACGAGCACCATCACGAGCAGCACGATGACGACCGCCAGCCCCCCGATGCCGGCGATGAGCGGCCACGACAGCGGCTTCTTCGTCGCCGTGAGCGTGAGGACCGTCCTGGCGTCGAGCGACGACGCGCGGTGCGCCTTGTTGTCGTAGACGACCAGGCGCGCGACCATGTTGCTGCCGGACCCGTCGAGCACCTTCGTGTCGTCGGGCACGGTGAAGGTCACGTACCCGCTGGCCGCCTGCACCGAGGTGCCGACCATGTTCTCGGCCTGAAGCTGCTGCATCGCCTGCTGCGCCGCCGCCGGGTCACGGCTGTTGGCGTTCGCGGGGGGCTTGGTCCCGGCCGGAATGAAGTAGGCCTCGGCCCGCGTCTTGTCGCCGTTCCAGCAGAAGTTGCCGTAGATGGTGACCTGGCCGCCCGGGTAGATGGGGTTGGCCTGCGCCGCCTCGGTCGTCTTCTTCACGTCGACGTCGAGTGGCCACTGCGTCGGGTCGATGCCGAGCGGCACGTCCTTGAACGTCCCGTCGGGGGCGATGATGGGCCTGGTGTTCTCGAAGACCAGGTTGAATGTCTGATCGACGCTCGGGTTGATGCACGACAGCTCCCAGTGAATCAGCCACATCGCGTTGAAGCGCGCGCGCACCAGGTCGACGATCGTCTTGCTCTTCGCGTTGCCCTCGCCCTCCCTGACGACGTCGAAGTACCCGCCGATCTCCGGGTTCGCCAGCGCCTGCATGAACTGCGCTTCGTTGTTCTGGTAGATGTTCTCGGTGAAGCTGGCCGGGTTGGGCAGCCAGATCGAGATGACCGGCAGCGGCGTCTTGGGGAGCGCCGTGTTGTCGGTCGGGAAGCGGCCGTTGTCGAGGTACTGGTGGAAGACGTCGGCGCTCGGCGAGGCGCTCTCCGGGTCGCCGCGCCCGGCGCCGTTGGAGAGCACGACCATCGCCTGGTGCAGCGGCACCTCGTCGGGCGCGTCGGAGTTGCCGAGCGATCCGAACGCGTCCTGCGTCATCTGCTTGATCTGCGAGAAGAGGGCGCGGTTGCTGCCGTGCGACGGGTACGGCGACTTGATGGCGTTGAGCTCGTTGGCCAGGTCGGCGCGCTGCTTGAACGTCTTCCACTTGGTGTCTTTGACGGTCTGCACGTCGTCGAAGAACATCAGGTCCATCAAGTCGTTCGGCTGCATCGACTGGACGAACTCGTGCGCGATCGCGCGCGCGTCGAAGAACCGGCCGGTCATGCCCGCCGACGCGTCGACCGCGACCAGCCACGCGGTGCCGACGTTGGGCTGGTTCTGAGCCTTGCCCCACTGCACCTTGTCGAGGAACGTCATCGGCATGTCCGCGCCGCCGATGTTGACGAGAAACTGAGCGTTCGCCTCCGGGAAGGGGAACGGGTCCCAGAGCGCGCCGGGCTTCTCGAGCTGCGAGCTCCAGCAGTTCATCGTCGCGGCGCCTCGAGCCCCCGCGCACGGCGCCAGCACGTCCGACAGGCGCTTGAACTGCACGACCTCGATTACGGTCGAGAGCGTCGGCTTGCCGTTGTTGACGCCGGCGCGCGGATCGATGCGCAGGATGTGCGCCTCGGGCGCGGCGAGGGCGCTGCGCGCGGACAGGACGAACAGCGTCGTGAGCAGCAGCACCAACCAAGAAAACGGTCGTCGGGTCATCTCGACGTGGCCTCGTTGGGTTCGTTCTGCGAATGGTTCAAGGAGGGCGGTTCAGATGCGGCCGATGATTTTCACGATGGTCGTGTAGCCGCCGAAGCGGATGCGGTCCCCGTCGCGCAGCTCGCGGCGGCCATTGAAGCCGACGTGCTCGTCGTTGACGAAGGTGCCGTTGGTCGACCCGCTGTCCTCGACGGCGATGCCGCCGCCGACGGCGTCGACGACGAGCGCGGCGTGGCGCGAGGAGATGGTCGGGTCCTGCAGCGGGATGTCGAGCGCTTCGGCCCCCTGGCGGCCGACCACGAGGCGACCGCCCGTCAGCGGCCAGAAGTCGCCGCCCGGGTTGCTGCCGTAGGCCACGAGGAAGCCGCGCAGCACCCTGGGAGGGGTTGCGTCGCGCGAGGTGTCGTTCGCCCCGGCGTACGGGGCGGGCGCGGGGGCGGGCGCCGGGGCGGGCGCTGCGCCGTAGGGCTGAGGCGCTCCCGGCGCCGAGAAGGCCGACGGTGCGGTGGGAGGGTAGGGGGGCTGCGCGTAGCCGGGCCCGCCGGGCGGTGCGCCGAACGCCTGCGGCGGGGGAGCGGCGGGCGGGGCGCCGTAGGGGCTGGCCTGCGCGGGTGCGGCGAAGCCCTGCGGCGGGCCGGCCGGCGCGGCGTACCCGCCGGCGGCGCCGCCGTACGCGTCGCTCGCGAACTGCATCTGATCGAGGGCGATGGGGTGCCCCTGTGCGCAGTAACTCGCGCCGGGCGCGATCTCGTGGCCCATCGGGCAGCGGGCCATCGGCGGCTGGCCGGGCATCGCGCCGTAGCCGGGCGCCGGGGCGGCGTAGCCGGGGGGGACTTGGGCGGGGGGCGGGGCGGCGTACTGGGCCGGAGCGGGGGCAACGTAGCCGGGGGGAACGGGCGCGGCGGCCTGCGCGGGCTGTGCGCCGGTGCGAGCCAGCGGCGTGCCGCACACGTTGCAGAACTTGTCGGTCGGCTTGGCCACGTTGCCGCATTGCGGGCATGCGCTCATGGGATTCGGCCCTCGTCGCTTTCTCGCACGCCCGGGTCGGGGGCGCGCACGGCAGAGAGCATATCGAAGTCGCAGGGAAAAGTGCGAGCGGTGCTACTCGCGCGAGCGCAGGGCGGCTGAAGCGGACTCGGTCGCGGCGCGCACGACCTCGCGCACCGGCACGCCGTGCGCGCGCGCGGCGGCGACGCACGCGTCGAACTCCGGCTTGGCCTGCGGGGGCCCGAAGGGGCCCTCGGCGACCTTGACGGGGATGGGGCCGTAGGGCGTCGCCACCTGCAGCATGCGGCGGGGGCGCTCGGCGCGCACGACGTCGTAGCGACGAACGCCGAGGCTCGTCGTCTCGCGCAGCATCGCGTGGGCGACGGCGTCGGCGCGCTCGACGGGCGCGAGCGCCGACAGGGTGAGGGCCGGGCGGCCCTTCTTCATCGTGATGGGGGTCGCCCACGCGTCGAGGGCGCCGGCGGCGAGCAGGGCCTCGATCCAGCTGGCCGCGAGCTCGCCGGTCGCGTCGTCGACGTTGGCCTCGAGGACGGCGTGGGTTCCGTGGTCGTGCGCGGCGGCGTGAGGGTGGGCGGCGGTGATCGGGGCGCCCAGGACCGCGCGAAGGACGTTGGGGCGGTCGGGGAGGTTCGCGGTGCCGGCGCCCCAGCCGACGCGCTCGGGCGCCATCGACGGCCAGCGCGACGAGCCGCTCGCGTGCGCGCCGACGATGGCGGCGCCGGTGGGCGTGACGAACTCGAAGTCGAGGCCGGCGTCGTAGGTGGCGAACCCCGCGAGGCACTCGACGGTCGCCGGCGGGGGAAGGGGGAGGACGCCGTGGGCGGCCTTCACGAAGCCGCGCCCCATCGGCAGCGGCGAGACGACGATCTCGGCGCCGAGGTGCTCGAGCGCGGCGGCGCTGCCCACGACGTCGACGATGGCGTCGACCGCGCCCACTTCGTGGAAGTGCACGGCGTCGATCGGGGAGCGGTGGACCTTCGCCTCGGCGACGGCGAGGCGAAGGAAGGTGCGCTGCGCGCGCGCCTTGACGGCGTCGGGCAGGCGCGAGGCGTCGATCATGGCGCGGATGCTGCCGTAGGTGCGCGTGGGCTGCGTCTCGTCGACGTGGACGTCGAAAGAGGTGGCGACGACGCCGCTGCGCACGCGCGTGCCGAAGTGCAGGTGGAAGCCGGTGAGCGGCAGGGCGGCGACGGCGTCGGCGACGGCGGCGCGCGGGACGCCGAGGTCGACGAGCGCTGCGATGATCATGTCGCCCGCGAGGCCGCTCGGCGCGTCGAGGAAGAGTACCTTGCCGGCCCCGGCGCCGCGAGGCAGCTCGTCCGCGGCCGGGGGCTCGTGGGCATGCGCGTGCTGGTGCGGGTGCGGGTGCGCGTGATCGTGATCGTGCCCGTGCTCGGGCCCGTGGTCGTGCAGGTGATCGTGATCGTTGCCCTCGTGTCCCATCCGGCCCTTCCTGGGGGCCGATGCCTACCATCGAACGGTGAGCAGCGCTGCTACCGACGTGAGGAGCGCTGCTACGCGGGTGAGCTGCCGTGCTCATTGGGCAGAGCAGTGCCGATACCGGCGGCGGCTCCAGCTAGAACTGCAGCTTCGTGCACGCGCTCGCGGTGAACTCCTGGGAGGGCGACGGCGCGACGGTCTGCGCCCACCACGTCGCGTTGCACTTGGAGAAGCTGTACCAGCCGTACGGCGACGGCGTGGCTGGGCAGCCGTCCTGGCCGTTGCAGCAGTCGGCGCCCTGGGCGTCGCTCGTCGCCTCGTACAGCTCGTGCGAGCCGATCGCCTGCTGGCACTCGCCGCCGCCGCCCGTGAAGCCGAACGCCGCCTCGAGGTCGAAGCTCTTGCCGTTGTGCGAGACGGGGATGTTCCAGTGGTTGCGCCCGTCGCTGCAGCCGTAGCCCTGCGGGTAATAGAGGATCACGTCGCCGGAGGCGATGTTCCACCCCGTTTCGTTCTCGATGCACTGGAGCGTGGCGCTGTCCTGGCCGACGCTCGCCGACGTCGAGTGCACGGTGGAGCACGGCGAGCCGAGGACCTTGTAGCCGCCGAACGCCATCGGCCGGCCGTACTGCCAGCTGGTCTCCATGCGCGTGAAGTTGAGCGCCATCTCGAGCACGATGTGGAAGAACGTCTCCGTGCCCGAGTTGGCCGTCGCGCCGTCCTGAGCGATCCAGACATGGTTCGTGGGTTTCTGGTGCCAGGTGCCCGTGTCCCAGATCGGCTTGTTGCCCGTCGTGTAGATGACGAGGTTGCCGTCGCCCTGGATGGCCAGGTACGCGCCCGGGTTGTTCGCCGTGTTCGAGTGCCAGATCTGCGTCCCGCTCGAGTCGAGGACGACGAGATCGCCGCTGCTCTCCATCGCCGCCCGATAGCCGCCCTTGCCGTTGGTCCCGGTGGCCCACGTCGGCTGCTGGCAGACGTCGTTCTGGTAGAGGACGAGGTTTCCATCGCCCTGCATGACGAGCGACATCGAGCCGAAGCCCTCGTCGTTGCAGGCGTCGACGTGGTCGCCCTGGTTGAGCACCTGCCCCGGCTCGAGGGCGCCGCAGGTGATCGGCGGCGGGCCCGAATCCTGGCCGGCGTCGGCGGGAGGCTTGCCGCCGTCGCGATCCGCGCTCGCGTCGCTGCTCCCGGCGTCGGGGAGCGCCCCGTCGTCGGCGGACCCGGTGGCGTCGTCGCCCGTCGCCGCGTCATGGCCGCTCCCGGCTTCGGCCCAGTCGCCCCCGTCGTCCGGCGATGTCGCAGAGTCGGCGCCGGTGGACGCCTGGCAGCCGGCAATGAACGACAGGGAGGCAACCCAGAGCACGCACGTCGCGGTTCGGCGCATGCCGACGGCTGGAGCACAGCCCATACCAGGCGCTTCCTCCCGTCTCTCTGCGGACAAACGCGCGCGGGTGCGTCGTGGGAGACGGGCGGGGTCAGTACCGGTCGCGCGCCCGCAGGATGCGCGCCGCGGCGTACGCGGCGCCGAAGCCGTTGTCGATGTTGCACACGACGACACCCGACGCGCAGCTCGAGAGCATCCCCATGAGCGCCGCCACCCCGCCGAAGCTCACGCCGTAGCCGATGGACGTCGGCACCGCGATGACCGGCCCCGCGACCATCCCGCCGACGACGCTGGGAAGCGCGCCTTCCATCCCGGCCACCACGATGACCACGCTCGTTCGGTCGAACACCTCGCGCCGGTGCAGCAGCCGGTGGATGCCGGCCACCCCGACGTCGTACACGCGCTCGACCTTCGCCCCGAGCATCCGCAGCGTCTCGGCGCACTCCTCGGCGACCGGCAGGTCGCCCGTCCCCGCGCTCACGAGCGCGACCGGGTGGCTGCCGAGCGCCGGGATCGGCGACTGCTCGAGCGTCGCCGTGCGCGCGAGCTCCGCGTACTTCAGCTCCGGCATCGCGCCGCACACCTCGCTCGCCTTGTCGGCGTCGAGCCGCGTGACCAGCACGTTCTGGCCGGTGCGCGCCAGCTCGCGCGCGATGCCCACGATCTGCGCCGCCGTCTTGCCGTGGCCGAAGATGACCTCGGGCATCCCCTGGCGGAGCGCCCGGTGGTGGTCGACCGCGGCGTAGCCGAGATCGGCGTACGGCAGGTCCTTCAGCTCGGCCACGGCGTCGTCCAGGCTCGTCGCGCCGCGCTGCACGCGCTCGAGAAGCTCGCGAATCCGGTGGGGGCCCATGATCGTCCGGGTTGCGGTCGCTCCGCGTCGAGGCGTGCGGCCGGGTGGCCGCGAGCGTAGCACCCGCGGCGCAGCCGTCGACGAAGGCGCCGCACGCGGGTACCCTCGCGGCCGAGATGCGAACCGCCTGTCTTTGCCTGACGCTCTTTGTCACGCTCGTCGGTGCCACCGCGGCGTGCGGCAGCAAGCAGTCGACCGCCAACACGCCCCCCACCCCGACGGGGACGATGACGGCACCGCCTCCGCCCCCGCCCGGCGGAGGCATGTACGGCGGTGGCGCCGTGTATCCGCCCGGGGGCGGGATGGCCCCGCCCGGCGGTGGAATGACTCCGCCCGGCGGCGGAGTGACGCCTGCTCCTCCGGCCGGCGGTGGCCCGAGCGCCACGCCGCTCGACGCCACGTCGGCCGCCGCCGCCTCGCTCGCGCTCATGCCCCTCGCGGCGAGCAGCGCTCCGGGCATGGCCAAGGAGGGCGCCCCCATCGCGGGAAACTTCCAGCAGGGCCAGTCGCTGTCGGCCCCCATCACGATCCAGCCGGGCAAGTGCTACACGTTCATCGCCGCCGGCATCGGCCCGCAGGAGCTCGAGATCCAGCTGCTTGCCGCGACGCCCATCCCGGGCCTGGCGCCGATGATGGGCGACCAGAAGGGGACCGCGGGCCACGTCGTGCTCGGCTCGGGGTCGAGCTGCGTGAAGCTCGCGCTCATCCCCGTGCCCGTGCAGGCCACCTGGGCGGTCAAGGCGCTCCAGGGCGGCGGCATCGTCGCCGGGCAGGCGTACAGCAAGTAGATGCCCGTCCCGTTCGCGCCCCTGCTCGGCGTCGCGCTCGGCGCGGTGCTCGCGTGGATCGCCGCGCCCGAGCTGGTGCGCCACGACGGGCCCATCGTGTCGTCGCGGCCGTTCGCGGTCGTGGCCGCGTTCGCCGCGCTCGTGTGGCTGCCGGCCGTCGGCTACTTCGTCGCGTTCCACGGCGACTGGTCGTACGTGTACGTCGTCTCGTGGCAGCGGGTGCCGAGCGCGATCGACCTCGGCCTCGTGTTGCTGGGGGCGCTGGCGGTGGTCGGCGGCTTCTCGCTCGCGGTCCGACCGGTCCGCAGGCGTCGCTTCGGGCCGGTGGTCGCGCTCGTCGTCGCCCCCGGCGCGCTGGCGCTCGCGGGGCTCGTCGCGTCGGCGCGGCGGCTCGCCGTCAGCGGCACCTACGCGCAATTTCATGGCGATTTCGGCACGCAGCCCATCGGCGCGAGCACGCTCGGCAAGGGCGTGCTGCTCATGGGCGTCGTCGTCGTCCTGGGCGTCGCGTGGACGGTGCGTGCGCTGCTTCGCATGTCCGCCGAGGCGAGGCAATGAGCCTCAACCGTTGCTCGCGCTTGTCGCCTCCCACCGCCGCGCGCTGCTAACATCCTGGGCATGTGGGTGAGAGGCGCGGCGATCCGTCCCGTGCCGCGCTACGCCGTCGTGAGCGCGCAGACGCTCGACCAGATCGAGCGCGAGCTCGCCGACGACTCGCCGCGCGCGCACGGGGAGCTGGACGGCGCGTTCGCGCGGTTCGAGACGACGCAGCCCCACCTGGCCGACACCATCTCGCAGGTGCTCTCCAAGCCGCTCGACGAGACGGCGCTCGCGCTCGGCTATTTCCTCTCGATCTCCATCTGGCTGTCGTTCGAGCGGACCTTCGGCGACGCGCGCCTGCGCGAGGTCTCGCTCGACGCCATCGCGGCCACGCGCGAGGCCATCGCGCTCGAGGAGGAGCTGCGCGCCGGCCGCGGCGACGAGCCGCTCGACCTCGACGACGTCGTGTCGATCGAGCAGCCCAACGTGCTCGCGTTCGTGCACGAGCACGTCGACGCCGCGCTCGACCCGAGCGCGCGCCCCGAGAGCAGGGCCGAGCCGCGCGAGATCGACGTCGACGACGTGCACGTCGTCTACCGCGTCATCGTGCTGCTGACGCTCTGCTTGTCGCACGCCGTCCTACCCGTCGACGGCGCGTCGCGCGGCAGCCACGAGCTGATGGCCTGAGACCTCGCCGAAGGGCACGTGGACTGATTTTCCAGCATAATGGGCGTGCCTGGATTCGTTCCCTTGGAGGAGGATTGCCATGAATCGGACGCGCCTGAGCATGGTCGGCATCGTGTGTCTTCTCGCGGGGGTTCCGCTGGCCGTGGCGCACTGCGGGGGCAGCAGCGCGTCGAGCCTCGCCAGCGGTGACGACGGGGGCAACGACGCGACGTCCGGCGACGGCGGGTCGAGCGGAAGCAGCAGCGGTGCGAGCAGCAGCGGCGGGAGCGGCAGCAGCAGCGGCAGCGGAAGCACCAGCGGAAGCAGCAGCGGCGGAAGCGGCAGTGGAAGCGGCAGTAGCAGCGGGAGCGGAAGCGGGAGCGGAAGTGGGAGCGGGAGCAGCAGCGGCGGCACCAGCAGCGGCGGCGCCGACGCGGGCTCGGCGTGCGTCGTGCCGGACGGCGGCGCGCCGTGCACGCCGGGCGAGGTGCAGTGCGGCGGCAGCGCGTGCGCGACGCCGGCGAACTTCTGCTGCCTGCAGAACACCCAGAAGGCCGCCTGCGATCCGAGCGGCACCAACTGCGCCGGCAGCGAGATCCACTGCGACGAGGCGACCGACTGCCCGAGCGGCGACGTGTGCTGCGCGCACCCGAGCGGCACGGGCGTGACGACCACGTGCGACACGAGCTGCACCGGCACGGGCGGCGCCATCCAGATCTGCCGCTCGGACACCGAGTGCTCGTCGGGCAAGTGCATCGTGCAGAAGTGCACCAACCCGCAGACCGGCATGTCGCAGACGGTCGAGGCCTGCACGCAGATCTTCGGCTGCACCGCCCTCTGACCGTCGCTTGACGCGCGCGGCGGGCGGCGGGAGCGTCGCCCGCCATGAAGACCGAAGCCGTCGTCCTCCGCACCCACGGCGGGCCCGAGGTGCTCGTCCGCGAGACCATCGATCTGCCCGAGCCCGGGCCCCGGCAGGTGCGCGTGCGCGTGCGGGCCGTCGCGCTCAACCATCTCGACCTGTGGGTGCGCCGAGGGCTGCCCAACCTGAAGCTCGAGTACCCGCACCGCCTCGGGAGCGACATCGTCGGCGAGATCGACGCGCTCGGCCCGGGCGCGCGCGTCGCCGGCAAGCCCGGCGACAAGGTCGTCGTGAGTCCCGGCGTCTCGTGCGGCGTGTGCGAGCGCTGCCTGTCCGGGCACGACAACCTGTGCCGCCACTACGCCATCCTCGGCGAGCACACGAGCGGCGGCTACGCGCGCCACGTCGTCGTGCCCGACACGAACCTGCTGCCCTACCCGGGCGAGATGCCCTTCACGCAGGCCGCGGCCGTGCCGCTCGTCTTTCTCACGGCCTGGCAGATGGTCGTCGACAAGGGGCAGGTGCGCCCCGGGCAGACGGTGCTCGTGCAGGCCGCGGGCAGCGGCGTGTCGAGCGCGGCCATCCAGATCGCGAAGCTGTTCGGCGCGCGCGTCATCGCCACGACGGGCACCGACGCCAAGGCGGAGCGGGCGCGCGCGCTCGGCGCGGACGAGGTGATCAACTACGCGACGCAGGACTTCGTCGCCGAGGTCAAGCGACTGACGGGCAAGCGCGGCGTCGACGTCGTCGTCGAGCACGTGGGCGGCGAGGTGATGGCCAAGAGCGTGCTGGCGACGGCGTCGGGGGGGCGCATCGTGACGTGCGGCGCGACGGCCGGCTTCGAGCCGAACATCGACCTGCGCCACGTCTTCTTCCGGCAGATCGCGATTGTCGGGTCGACGATGGGGAGCAAGGGGGCCCTCTTCGGGATCCTCGAGCACGTGCGCGCGGGCAGGCTGCGGCCGGTCGTCGACCGCGTGCTGCCCCTGTGGGACGCGCGCGAGGCGCACCGCGTCCTCGAGGCGCGCGAGGCGTTCGGCAAGGTGGTGCTGGAGGTCGACTGAGCCTGAGTCGACCCGCCGCAACGCGGACGGCCCGGCGACGTCGTATGCTGAGGCGATGAGCGAAGCCGGCGTGCTCACGTGCCCGTCGTGCGGGGCCGCCGTGGCCGAGGGGGTGCGCCGCTGCGCCCACTGCGGCGTGCCGGTGGCCACCGTGCGCTGCGCCGTGTGCTTCCAGATGAGCTCCGCGCAGGCGCTGCACTGCTCCGGATGCGGCCACGAGCTCGGGCTCGAGCCCATTCCGCGCGAGCCCTCGCTCGAGTGCCCCGACTGCCGCGTGCTCATGACCGTGTTCGACTGCGGCCCCGGCGCGCTGCACGACTGCGGGCGGTGCGGCGGGCAGTTCGTCGAGCACCCCGCGCTGCGCGACCTGCTCGAGCGCCACGAGCGCGACGCGCCCTCGGCCGCCAGCGCCCGCGCGCGCGCCGCCGGCCCCGCCGACGTGCGCGTGCGCTACGTTGCCTGCCCGGCGTGCCGCGCGCTGATGAACCGCAAGAACTTCGGCGGCGACAGCGGCGTCATCGTCGACGTGTGCTCGAAGCACGGCACATGGTTCGACGCCGGCGAGCTGCCGCGCGTCGTCGCCTTCGCCGAGTCCGGCGGCCTCGCGCGCGCCCGCCGCCGCGACCGGGAAGCGCGCGAGCAGCTTCGCCACGAGAATGCCGAGCGTCGAATCGCCGCCGTGACCGTTCCGGGCTCCGCCGCGCCCCACGACGTGCACGACTCGGTCCTCACCGATCTTCTGCGCGAGCTCTTCACGCGCGACTGAGGAATGAACGGGAAGGCGGGAAGGCGGGAAGGTAGGAGGGAAAGGGGAGTGCCGTCGGCCCTCTCTCAACCTTCCCGCCTTCCCGCCTTCCTGTGATCCCCTTCGGTTGGCGCTCGGAAGCGCCTCTTGGTAGCGGTGGAGCGTGCTCTCGCTGCCGCGGTCAGCGCGCTCCACGGCGGTCGTCGCCTCGGCGGCGATCGCGCTCGTGGGGCTCGTGGCGGGGGCGGTGCGGCTGCTGCCATGGCTGCTCGATCCGGCGGTGCCCTGGCGGGTGGCGGCGCCGTTCGCGCGCGGCCTCGCCGCCGTCGCGCTCGAGGCGGCGCTGCTCGTCGGCTGGCCGGTCGGCTGGGCGCTCGCCTCGTTCCGCTTCGTCGAGAGCGGCGAGGCGCGCGTGCTCCTCACGCTCGGCGAGCGGCCGTCGGTCACGGTGCGGCGGCTGGTGCCGCAGGGGGCCGTGCTCGCGCTCGCCCTGGCCGCCGTCGCGCTCGTGTACGGCAGCGACGCCAACGCTCCCGGGCGCGTCGCGACGGAGCTGGTCGCGCAGGCGCGCACATCCTGCGAGCGAGCCGCGGCGCCCGAGACGTACGCCGTCCCCTTCACCGACATGACGTGGCTTTGCGCCCCGGGGCGCGCGCCGCGGCTGGTCGGCGCCGCGCCCGGCGGCATGGGGGGCGCGCTGCTCACGGCGCGCGACGCGCGCATCGCGGGCGACTTCCGCGCGCTCGAGCTCGACGACGCCCACGTGCTGCTCGCCACCAAGCCCCCGGTCTCGATGCACGTGGCCACGCTCGCGATGCACGGCATGGCGCCCTGGGCGCGCGCCTCGACGCTGCCGGCCGCGCTGCGGGCGCTTCTGCTGGCCCTGACGGCGTGGGCCGCCGCGTCGGTCGGCTGCTACGCGGTGCTGCGCCGGGCAGTGCGCGCGCGCCTCGGCGCCATGCTCGTCGGCGCCGCGGGCCCGCTCGCCGCCCTCGGTCTCCTGCGCCTGCTCGAACGCGCCGATGCTCCCCCGCTCGCGTTCGCCGCGCTGCCGCTCGCGGGCGCCGCGGGGGGCGCCGCGCTGGCTGGGCTGCTCTCGCGCTTGCGGCACAAAGGTGGCGCTGCTAGCACTTGGATCAAGGTGTGAGGCAGGCCTCGCACCAGAGGAATCCATGGGCAACATCGGTGTCACGGAGGTCCTGCTCATCGCGCTCGTCGCGCTGCTCCTGTTCGGGGCCGGGCGCATCGCCGACATCGGCAAGGGCCTGGGTCAGGGCATCAAGAACTTCAAGCAGGGCCTCAAGGAGGCCGACGAGCTCGACGCGGACAAGAAGCCCGCCGCCGACAAGGCGTCGGTCGAGGGCGACAAGACCGAGCCGAAGGCCAAGGAAGCCTGAGACGAGCTCCCCGCCGCGCAGGCGGGCGCTGCGCGACGAGGCCGTCGCGACGAATTGTTTCGCCCGTGTTTCCGGGCTGAAAGGTGCTTCGGCGAGCCTGGAGCCGGGCGCGGAGCGTGCTAAGGGGACGTTCCGTGCCCCGACAACTCGCCGCCAGACTGAGTGCCGTCGCCCCGAGCGTCACGCTCGCCATGAACGCGCGCGTGATGGACCTCAAGGCCCGCGGCGTCGACGTGTTCGCGTTCGGCGTCGGCGAGCCCGACTTCGAGCCCCCCACCGTCGTCCTCGACGCGGCCAAGGCCGCCATCGACAAGGGTTGCTCCAAGTACACGCCCGTCACGGGCATCGCGCCGCTCAAGGAAGCCATCTGCGAGGCCACCGAGCGGATGCGCGGCTGGCGGCCGGAGCCGAAGAACGTGTGCGTGACGGTGGGGGCCAAGCACGCGCTCTTCAACCTCGCGATCGCGCTCTACGAGCCGGGCGACGAGGTGATCATCCCCAAGCCGTACTGGGTCAGCTACCCCGAGCAGGTGCGCATGCTCGGCGCAACGCCGGTGCTGGTCGACACGCGCGAGGAGGACGGGTGGAAGCTGTCGGCCGCCGCGCTCGAGCGCGCGCTGTCGCCGCGCACCAAGGCGGTCATCCTCTGCACGCCGTCGAACCCCACGGGCGCGGCGTACACCGAGGCCGAGACGCGCGCGCTGCTCGACGTGCTGCGCAAGCACGACTGCTGGCTGGTGGTCGACGAGATCTACGCCGAGCTCGTCTACGAGGGGTTCCGCTTCGTGTCGGCGGCCACGATCGCGCCCGACCTGCGCGACCGCATCGTCATCGTCGACGGCGTGTCCAAGACGTTCGCGATGACCGGGTGGCGCATCGGCTGGGCGCTCGCGCCCGCGCCGCTCGTCAAGGCGCTCGACCTGGTGCAGGGCCAGAGCACGACCAACGCGACGGCGGTCGCGCAGCACGCGGCCGTCGCGGCGCTGCGGGCGCCCATCGAGGACTTCGCGCGCACGCGGGCGCTGTTCCAGAAGCGGCGCGACGCGATGGTCGCCGGCCTCGAGTCGGTCCCGGGCGTGCGCTGCCGCAAGCCGGAGGGCGCGTTCTACGCCTTCGCCGACGTGCGGGGCCTCTACGGCCTGAGCTGGAACGGCAAGGAGATCCTGACCGACGAGGACGTCGCCTTCTGGCTGCTCGACCGCGCGCACGTCGCGGCGGTGCCGGGCAGCGGCTTCGGCGCCCCGGGGTACCTGCGATTCAGCTACGCGGCGAGCGAGGAGCGCATCGCCGCGGGGGTCGACGCCATCCGCCGCGTCGTCGAGGACGCGTGGCGTCAGGACCGCACCGCGCGCACGCACGCGGCGCGGTGAGGCGCCTGCGGCCGGCCTCGGTCGCTGCCGAGGTGGCGCAGGCGCTTCTCCGGCGCGGGAATGTGATCGTTACCTGCAACGACACGAGTCGTGCATCTCGAGGATTCGCGACTCGGCCCAAGAGCGCGGCGGACGAAGCGCCTCTGCGGCGCACCTGCTGCTCGGCGCTCGCGGCGTCGCCTCCCGGCCCGTTCCTCCTCAAGCCGGCACGTGATACAGCACCACGTACACGACGACGCCCGTCACCGAGACGTACAGCCAGATGGGGAACGTCCGGCGCGCGACGGCGCGGTGCTTGTCGAAGCGGCGGCGCCACGCCAGCGTGAGGGCGACGAGCACGAGCGGCACGACCACCATCGCGAGCACCATGTGCGTGCCGAGCACCGTCAGGCAAAAGACGTGCAGCAGGCCGTGGTGCGGGTCGACGTGCGTGCCCGTCGGCGCGACGCGCGTCAGGTAGACGTGAGAAAGAGCGCCGACAGCACGACCGCGGTCAGCATGATCGTGCGGTGCACCTGCGGGCGGCGGCGCGCGATGGCCAGGCGGCCCGCGACGAGCAGGACCGCGGCGCTGCCGTCGAGCGTCGCGTTGAGCGCCGCCAGCGCGTCGCCCACTCCCTCGCGCGTCATCGGCTCTCGCGCTCGAGGCGCAGCACGTCGCTGACGAGCTTGTCGAAGTCGGACTGCGCCTCGGTCGGGTAGTAGCCGCGGATGTTGCCGGACGGATCGGTCACGACGAACCAGTCGCCGTGCGTCACGTCGTAGTCGTTGGCGCCGCGGGCGACCTTCACCGCCGAGATCTTGAACCCGTCCTGCACCGCGCGAACGACGTCGTCGACGGGGCCGGTGACGAAGCTCCAGCGCGCGAGGTCGGCGTTCGTCTTGGCCGCGTACTGGATCAGCACGGCGGGCGTGTCGTTCTCCGGGTCGACCGAGAAGGACACCAGGTGCACGCCGCTGTGCTCGAGATCGAGCCGCTTCTGCAGCTGGGCCATGCGGGCGGTGAGCCGCGGGCACGACGAGGTGCAGCGCGTGAAGATGAAGTCGACGACGCTCACGTGGCCGAGCATCGACTGGTCGGTGTACGTGCCGCCGCGCTCGTCGACGAGGTGAAAGGCGGGCACGTGGCCGAGGATGGGCAGGGGAGGGGGCGGCCGGATGGCGCGCGCGAGCAGCGCCGCGGCGGCCGCGAGCACGAGGGCCAGCGCGACGACGGCGAGGCGCACGGTGCGCCCCCGCGTGGGCTTCGCGGCGGGGATGGCGACTTCCGGGTTCATGGCTTCGGATCGGGCGCAGCGCGCCCTCCGGCCGGGTCCGCCCGAGGCGGGCTCAGATGCGGTCGAAGAGCAGCGCCAGGAGCAGCAGCGACAGGTACGGGATCGAATAGGCGAACACGCGCTTGGCCCAGCGGGCGACGTCGAGCTTGGCCCCGCCGCGCACGCCGCGCAGCGCCATCGCCAGGAAGCCGGCGCCGAGCAGCGTGGCCACCAGGAGGTAGACGCGCCCGGCCAGGCCGAACGGGACGAAGAGCAGCGACGTCGCCACGAGCAACACCGTCCAGAAGGCGACGGTGTGCCGCGCCGCGCGCTCGCCGCGCTGCACGCTGACGACCTGCAGCCCGGCGCGCGCGTAGTCGTTGGCGCGGAAGATCGAGATCGCGGCGAAGTGCGGGATCTGCCAGAGGAACAGCACCGCGAAGAGCAGCACGCCGCCGAGGCCGATCGTGCCGGTCACCGTCGTCCACCCGAGCAGGGGAGGGATGGCGCCGGGCACCGCGCCGACCAGCAGCGCCAGGTGCGTGTGGCGCTTGAGCGGCGTGTAGACGGCGACGTAGCTGAGGAGCGCGACCAGCCCGAGCAGCCCGGTCGCGACGTTGACGACGAAGAGCATCGGCGCCGAGACGAGCGCGAGCGCGATGCCGAAGGTCAGCGCCACGTCGGGCGCCATGCGGCCCGCCGGCAGCGGGCGGTTGCGCGTGCGCGCCATGTGCGCGTCGCTCTCGCGCTCCCACCACATGTTGAGCGCGTTGGCCGACCCGACGATGAGCGCCGTGCCGATGAGCGCGCGAACGAGCTTGGCCGGATCGGTGTTCCCCGGCGCCAGCCACATGCCCGCGGCCCCGGTCATCAGCACCAGCATCGTGATGCGGGGCTTCGTGAGCGCCACGAGATCGCGCACGAGCGGCAGGACGCGCGAACGCGGCCGCGCTTCGACGAAGATCTCGGTGTTGGCCACGACGCGCGGAACCTCGGCTTGGGGGCAGTCTATGTAGGGCGCGGCGCGGGCGTTGGCAAGCCGGGTGAGACGGCGGCCCGCTCCGCGGAACCCTTCAGTTTTCTTGCGGGTGCGGGAGGGCCCGACGCACCGAACTTTGGCGCCGTCCGCGTAGCAGTCGACGCGCGAAGCTGTCAAGGCTAGGAGGCCGGTCGCGATGGCCGCGAGGAGCGTGATGGCCGCGACGAGCCGCGCTGGGCGAACGCTCGGTCTCGGGGCGGCCCTGGCGGCGGCCGCGCTCGCGGGCTGCCGGTCGGGAGAAAGGTCGAGGTCGACGGAGGGGCGGACGGGGAACGCGCCCGCGCCGGCGCCCGTGTCCGCGCCTGCGTCCGCGTCCGCAGTCGCACCGCCGCCTCCACCCGCCTACCGCCCGCGTTCCGTGCCCGACGGGCACGCGGTGGAGCTGCGGCTGACGTACGCCGGCAAGCCGCGCGCGCCCTGGCCCGTGCCCGCCGCCTACGCCCCCCACTGCGCCGGCGCGAGCGAGGTGCCCGACCCCTCGCTCGAGCTCGGCCCGCACGGCGGCGTCACCGGCGCGGTCGTCTGGCTGGACGACGTGCGCGAGGGCGAACCGCTCGACGCGGCGCCCGCCGTCCAGGACGAGGAGCGCTGCGCCTTCGTGCCGCACGTGCTGGCCATGGGGGCGGGGGCGCCGCTGCGCCTCACGAACGGCGACCCCGCCAACCACGCGGTGCGCCTCGAGCTGCTCGGCGCGAGCGACGACGGCTCCGCCCCGCCCGTCAAGGTGCTCGCCGCGCACGGCGAAGACTCGATCGCCACCCGCCCCGCGTGGGCCGGCCGCGTCGCGCGCGTGACCTGCCCCATCCATCCGTGGATGCTCGGCTGGATCCACTTCTTCGACCACCCGTACTTCGCCGTGACGAAGGACGGGGTGGCGCGCATCGAGAAGGTCCCGCCGGGCACCTGGCACCTGCGCGTGTGGCACGAGGCGCTCGACGCCAGGCAGGGCGACACGGTCGCCGAGGGTCCGCCCATCGACGCGCGCTTCGAGGTGAAGGTGGGCGCCCACGACGTGACGCGCGCGCTGACGCTGCGCGCCGACGGATCGATCCGCTGAGCGCCGCAACCGGGCGCCGGGCCGCCGGCGCCGCGCTCTCTTCAGGCCTCGTCGACGCGTCGCTGGCGGTCGTCGATGAGCGTGCGCCACATGGCCCGCTCGTCGACGCACGCCAGCAGCGCCCACTGGGCGGCGGCGACGCCGCAGAGCGCGCGCAGCGGCGCGTCGAAGGCGCCGCGCGAGACGAGCGCGAGCGCGACGGTGGCGACGAGCGCGACCACCTGCTTCGGCTGCGCCGCGGCCACGAGGGCCAGGAGCAGCGACGCCGGGACGAGGAAGGTCGCGAGGGCGTCGAGGCCGTAGGGGGGCGGCACGCCCGGCGCGTCGGCGAGCGCCGTGTGCAGCACCGCCTGCCAGAGCGCCGCGCCCGAGTGCATCCCCCGCGCGACGCCGTAGGTGATGACGAACGCGCCGACGAGGGCCAGCGTGGAGCCGACCTGCCCGGCGAGCTTGCTGCGCGCCCCCAGCCACGTGACGGCGACGAGCTGCCCGAACGCCTCGAACAGCACGCCGGCGGTCGCGAGCCCGCGGCTCATGGAGTAGAGCTGCACGCTCGCCCGATCGCCCGCCGCCGTGGCCAGCTCCCACGCGCCCAGTCGCGCCACCGACGCGAAGGCGAAGGCCAGCAGCACCCCGGCGATCGCCCGCGTGTGCGGCGCGCGCGCCGACGCCCAGGCCGAGACCATGCACGCGACGGCGGCGGCGGCCGAAAGCAGCATCGCCAGGAACGGCGGCAGCCGGTCGCGCAGCCCGGGCGCCGACGCCGCGACCACCGCGGCGCCCGCGACGACCAGCACGACGCGCGAGGCGACGCCTGCATGCTGCGCGCGCGCCAGCTCCGTCGCGCCCCACACGACGAGGCCCGCCAGGACCACGGCGAGGAAGATGGCGAGCACGCTCGAGGAACGCTCCACGAGCTCGACCACGTGCTCGCTCGCGTTGCCGCGCACGCCGGGGGCGACGATGACGCCAGCCGCGCCGGCGACGACCGCCGCGAGCGCCGCCGCCCGCAGGTACCACGCCGCGCGCAACGTGGGCGACGCCGGACCGCGCGAGCGCGCCGGCTGCGTGCGCTCGTCGCGCGCCTCTCCGGACGGGGTCTCTTCCCGGATCGCGTCGGCGGTGCTCATCGGAGCCGCGCAGCCTATCGCATCACGTCTCGCGCCGCGTGACCGGCAGCAGCGGCTGCGGCAACGCGCCTTCGCGCGAATCGTTCGGCATGGAGGGGGCGCCGCGCTCGCGCGTCGGGGTCGGCGGCTGCGCGGGCGGCTGCGTCGGCTCCTCGTTCTTGGGGGCGGGGGTGTTCAGGATGTACGGCCGCGCGCCCATCGTCGAGCACGCGTAGACCTCGTCGCGGTGGAACTCCCAGTGCAGGTACACGTTGCCGTCGGCCGACACGATCGCGCTCGGCGCGGGCCCGAAGGGCTGCGCGCGGTCGACCGCGTCGAGCGCCGCGATGTCGAACGCCGTGATGCCGCTCGTCCTGACGATGCCCATCTTCTTGAGGTGCCCGTTCGGCGTCAGCACGATCTCGAGGACGGTGACGAGGTGCTGGTCGTTGAGCGGGCTGTTGGCCGGCAGGCCGTCGAGCGACTCGAGGAACGAGTCGGCGAAGAGCGGGTGGATGCGGTTGTGCATCCCGTTGAGGTACGAGGCGAAGGGCACGGCGGCCGCGTTGAGCGCGGTCTGGTTGCCCGGCTTCACGCTCGAGACGTAGTTCTCGATGGCGCTGCGCCACCGCTCGAAGTTCGACGCGACCCACGACCCGCGGTGCTCGCTCTTGCGGCGCTCGCCGTCGGCCTCGCGCATCTTGCGCAGGTTGTCGGCCCCGACGATGGACGCGATCTGGCTCGGGTTGATGTTCGTGTTGATCGCCCCCGACGTGGACCGCTGGCCCAGGCCCGGCAGCGACCAGAGCTTGCCTCCCGGCAAGGTCGGGTTGGCCGCGCCGGCCGACGGCGCCGCCTGCGGCGCTCCGCCGGGCCGCGCCGGGTTGAAGCTCCACGCGCCGTTGGCCGCGCTCTCGACGTCGGGGGCGGCCGGCGTCGCGCCGCCGGCCGCGGGCTGCGGCTCGGACGGCAGGGCCTCGGCGGGCGAGAGCGGCCGGTTGTCGCCGTTGCGGGAGGTCTGCGGCGCCTGCGTGGCCGTGGTGTTGGCGGCCGTCGCCTTGGGGATCTTCGGCTCGCTCACGACGTCGAAGTCGGTCCCGCGCTCGCCGGGCGCGCGGTTCTTCTCGCCCGCGTGCTTGCCGCTCTCGGCGATGCGCGTCTTCTCGCTGTCGCCCGGCTGCTTGTCGGCGCCCGGATGGTTGCCGCCCGGCGTGGGGTGCTCGTCGTCGCGGTCGTGCGAGGTCTGCGTCGCGACCGTCTCCTTCTCGACGTGGTTGGCCTGGTCGGCGATGAAATGCGCGTTGGGGTTGTCCTGCTGGTTCGCCTTGGCGTGCTGGCGGATGGCGATGCGCTGGTCCTTCTTCGGGTCGGGCAGGACGACGGTCTTCTTCTCCTGCTTCTTCTTCTGGAGGACGACGACCTTCTTCTCCTCGGGCTTCTTCGGCTGCGGCTTGGGCGGCGTCTTCTTCGGGGGCTTCTTCTCGGCGACGGGCTGCGGCTTGGGGGGCTCCGGCTTGGGCGGCGGCGCCGGCTGGTCCTTTTTGTCGTCGGTCGGCTCACCCAGCGAGACGTCGAACGTCTGGTCGGTCTGCTGGGCGAGGCTGCTCGCCTCGTGCGACAGCTTCCAGAGCTCGGAACGGTCGTCGTGCATCTCGGCCACCACGAAGCCCCCGGTGCCGAACAGGAAGTGCGCGCAGATCGCCGCGCATATCCAGAGCGCCAGCGGGATGGTGACGTCGCGCGACCGCATGTTTCTGAGGCGCCTCTTCCGTTCGACCCGGGCGTGCTTGCGCGTACCCCAGCTGCCCGTCGTTCTTCAAGTTACGTACCCGAAGCCGAAGCGTCGAGCCGCGTCGCAGGGTAACACGCCGATCGGCCCCGGCCAGCCCGGCTGCCTGACGCAACCGCAGAATCATTGAGGAATGTGCGCGCGCACCTGCGGCGACCGTGGAGGACGGCGCCGTGGGTGCCACGCCTTCGTCACGGACCGCCGCCACGCTGCCCCGGCGGCGTGCCCGCGCCGGCCCCGCGCCGCGGGTGGGGATCGCGGGGTGGGTGCGGTTGGATCGGCGTCGATCCGCGAGTCTGGCAGGCTGCAGCCGAGCGGCCGCAATCAACCCCTGCGGGACGCGCTCGTCTGCGGGTCCGCCGGCGTGCGCGGCGCTGGCCCCGCGTGTGCAGGCTGAAGAGGCGCGATGCAGCCCGCCCCCCCTCTGGTCCTGGCGCTCCCGGCGCGAGCCCGCGTGGTCCCCTTCGCCGACGGGTGCCGCGCCGCCGCGCTCGACTTCGTGAACCGCGTGAGCGTGCGCGCCGGCAAGCAGGCTCTCGCCGACTGGCTGGGCGGAGCGTACCGGTCGCACGTCCTGGCGATCGCGCGCAGCCGGGCGCGCCGCATCGAGGCGCCCGCCGTGCTGCCCGGCGCGCTCGAGAAGCTCCTCGCGCAGGCTCGGACCGAGGTGATCGGCGCGCTCGGGCGCCTGCGCGATCCGGCCGAGGGCGTCGGCTTCGGCTTCGGCGCGCTGTCGGCGGGCCTGGTGTACCGCTGCCAGGACGCCGACGGCGCCCAGGGCTGGGTGCCCGTCGACCAGCCGCGCATGCGCCTGGCCGACCGCGTGCTGTCGCTGTTCGCGGCCGACTACCTGCTACGCGCCGAGGACTACGAGCAGGCGCTCTTCCGGTGCGAGGCGTGCGCGACGTTCGCCTTCGACGCGCAGGCGCGCGCGGTCGGCGGCGAGGGGGTCTGCCGCGCCCACGGGCGGGCGAGCGACATCCGCGATCTCGTGTCGGGAGAGTCGTCGGGCGCCGACGGCGCCCGCTCGGGCGATGCCGACGGTACGAACGCCCCGCCGATCGCATTGGTCGGGTAGGCCCGCACGAACCTGGGGCCGAACCGGGCCCGGGCGATTGCCCGCCCCGGCACCTCATGTTACCTGGGCCGCAAACGCATGGATTTGGTCGAAGCCCGCAACCTTCCCGGGCACGTCGGCATCATCATGGACGGCAACGGCCGCTGGGCGCAGCAGCGCAACCAGGCCCGCCAGGCCGGTCACCGCGAAGGGGCCGCTGCCGTGCGCCGGACGGTGCGCGCCGCGCGCCGCCTCGGGCTGCGCGCGCTCACGCTCTACGCCTTCAGCGAGCAGAACTGGGCCCGGCCCGAGGACGAGGTCGACGCGCTCATGCAGCTCCTGCGGGAGTTCCTGCTGACCGAGCGCGACGAGATCCTCGACAACGGCATCCGCCTCAACGCCGTCGGCAACCTCGGCCGGCTGCCGGCGCTGGTGCGCGCCGTGCTCGACCCGCTGCGCAGCGCGAGCGAGGACAACCACCAGATGACGCTCACGCTCGCGCTGTCGTACGGCGGCCGCGAGGAGATCGCGAGCGCCGCGCGCGAGCTCGCCCGGGCCGTCGCCGCCGGGCGCATCCGGCCCGACGACGTCACGCCCGAGGCGTTGCGCGACCACATGCCCAGCCTCACCGTCGGCGATCCCGACCTGGTCATCCGCACCGGCGGCGAGCGGCGCATCTCCAACTTCCTGCTCTACGGGCTGGCCTACGCGGAGCTCTGCTTCGTCGACGTGCTCTGGCCCGACTTCGGCGCGAAGGACCTGTTCGGGGCGATCGCGAGCTACCAGAAGCGCGAGCGTCGCTTCGGCCTGGTGGGCGAGCAGGTCCGCCAGGACGCGCCGCAGGCCGCGGCCCCGGGCTCACCGGTCGCGTCGGCGATCGCCGGCGCGTCGGCGCCCATCACGCGCATCGCCATCTAGATGGCTTCGGGCGCGCGACAGGCCGGCGGCAAGCCGGCCTCCAACCTCGTCCTGCGACTCGCCACGGCGGCGGCCGGCATCCCCGTCATCCTCGCCCTCGTCTACGTCGCGCCGCCCTGGGGGTGGTACCTCTTCGTGCTCGCGGCCGCGCTCATCGGCGAGGCGGAGCTCTTCGCGATGACCCACCCGGGCGACCGCGTCGCGCAGGCGCTCGGCGTGCTCCTCTCGGCCGCCGCGTCGGTCGCCGTGTACCTGTCGGCGGGCGACGCGCGCGTGATGCTGACGGTGCTCGTCGTCGTGCCGGTGCTCGGGCCGCTCGTGACGCTCGTGCGCCTGGGCGCCATCGAGACCGCGGCGCTGCGCGCGTGCGCGCTCGGCTTCGGGCCGCTGTTCATCGCGGTGCCGCTGACGCTCCTGGCGCTGCTGCGCAAGCTCCCGGGGCTGCCGCCGATGGCCGCGTCGGGGTTCGCGCTCCTGCCGATCGGGCTGGCGTGGCTGGCCGACACCACCGCGTACTTCGCCGGGCGCGCGTTCGGACGCCACAAGCTCTACGAGGCGGTGTCGCCCAAGAAGACGGTGGAGGGCGCCGTCGGGGGGCTGGTCGGCAGCGTCGCGTGGGCGGTGCTCGCGTCGCTCTGGTTCGCGCGCGGCGCGCTGCCGCTCGTGCACGCGATCCCGCTCGCCCTCGTGGGCGGCGCGCTCGGGCAGGCGGGCGATCTCGCCGAGTCGCTGCTGAAGCGATCGACCGGAGTGAAAGACTCCGGTGCCATCGTCCCCGGCCACGGCGGCATCCTCGACCGCGTCGACGCGCTCATCGTGACGACGACGGTCGTGTACCTCTACGCGCTCTGGCGGTGAGGCGTGGGCCGGAGGTAAGGTCCGGCGATCCCTCTCCGTCCACGGCGACGCAGCGCGTCGCACACCGGGAGCTCGACAACATGAACGACAAGCTTGCGCCGGACGCGTCGAAGCGCCAAAACGCGCCCGACATGGCGATGCCCATCCCCACCCCCCCGCCTTCCAAGACCTTCCTGCCGCACGGCAAGGAGTACGACTTCTACAAGGTCATCCAGGACTACCTCGAGCGCGCGGCGAAGGTCGCGAAGATCGAGCCGTACGTCCAGACGATCCTCAGCCAGCCCAAGAACGAGATCATCGTCAACTTCCCGGTCCGCATGGACAGCGGCGAGGTGCGGCTCTTCAAGGGCTACCGCGTGCAGCACAACAACCTGCTCGGCCCGTTCAAGGGCGGCATCCGCTTCCACCCGCAGGTCTCGCTCGACGACGTGAAGGCGCTCGCCGCGATGATGACGTGGAAGTCGTCGCTCATGCGCCTGCCGTTCGGCGGCGGCAAGGGCGGCATCAAGTTCGACCCGCACTCGGTCTCGCGCCAGGAGCTTCAGCGCGTCACGCGCCGCTTCACCCACGCGCTCGGCGAGAACATCGGCCCCGAGTACGACATCCCCGCGCCCGACGTCGGCACCAACAGCCAGATCATGGCGTGGATGATGGACACGTACTCGAACATGGTCGGCTCGGCGCAGAAGCAGATGGTCAAGGGCGTCGTGACCGGCAAGCCGGTCGCGAGCGGCGGCACGCTCGGGCGCACCAAGGCGACCGGCCAGGGCCTCGTCTTCTGCATCCTCGAATGGGCCAAGGAGAAGTCGTTCGGCCTCGAGGGCGCGACGATGAGCGTGCAGGGCTTCGGCAACGTCGGCTCGCACACGGCCGTCATCCTCTCGAAGCTCGGCGTGTCCACGGTCGCGGTCGGCGACCACACCGGGTACATGTACAACCCCGAGGGCTTCAACGCGCACAAGCTGCAGGACTACGTCGCCGCGCACGGCAGCATCGCCGGCTATCCGGGCGGCAAGCCGATCACCCGCGAGGAGTTCTTCTCGCAGAAGGTCGACATCTTCGCCCCCTGCGCGCTCGAGAACCAGATCGGCGAGGCCGAGGCCAAGACGCTCGACTGCAAGCTCGTCGCCGAGGGCGCCAACGGCCCGTGCAACCCCGCCGGCGAGCGCGTCCTGCTCGACAAGGGGATCGACGTGCTGCCCGACGTGCTCGCGAACTCCGGAGGCGTCACCGTCAGCTACTACGAGTGGGTGCAGAACAAGCGCTCGGAGATGTGGACGGAGGAGGAGGTCGACGCGCGCCTCGAGGTGGCGATGAAGCGCGCCTACCGCGAGGTGAGCGACTTCGCCCGCTCGAAGAAGTGCGACCTGCGCATCGCCGCGTACGGCATCGCGCTGCAGCGCATCGAGGCCGTGTACAAGGAGCGCGAGATCTTCCCGTGATCGCGCGCTGAGAGGGGGGAGCGCCTTCGAGGGCGGTTCGGGAAGCCGGGCCGCCCTCGTTGCATTTGGCGCGCGAATGCATCGTCGAGGAAGGCACGCGTGTCAGCGGTGCACGGGCGTGGGGAGGCGGGAAACGGGCGCGTTCCAGTGGCGCACGCGCGCGAGGAGGCGAGGAACGGGGGCGCTCCGGCGGCGTCCCTTGAGCGCGGTGCGCTGCGTGTGGCCGATGCCCGATTCCACCTTTCCCTTGCGATCGGGGTGGCGCACGCGGCACGGCAGCGCGACCACGCCGTAGTGCGCGAGCACATCGCGATGGAGCGGATTGAGCGCCGGGTCGTGGATGTCCGGGGCGAGCACGCCCTCCTTCAAGTTGTCGAGCACCACCGTGCGCGTGGCGCCGCCGAGGCGCCGAAACGCCGCCTCGTGCAGCTCGCACCACGTCCTGGCGCTCGACCTCCAGGTCAGCAGCCGCACGCTCTTGCGGCTGCAGCCGAGCGTCATCACGAAGAGGCGCGTGCGCCGGTACTTGCCGGACGCCTCGTCACACACCATCGGTCCGTCGCCGTAGTCGACCTGCGCCTCCTCGCCGGGCTCGGTCACGATGACGGCGTGCGCTTCGGGGGTGCGTACGCCGCGCAGCTTGCGGACGAAGCGCATCACGCTCGAGTAGCCCCCGGCGAAGCCGTGCCAGTCCACCAACTCCTGCCAGATCGCCATCGCGTTGCGACGGCGCTGCAGCCCCAGCTCGATCAGCTCACGATACGGCTCGCACGCGCTGGCCGCCGGCGACCGGCACCGGCTCGGCCACACCGGCGAGCCGGTGATCACCTCTTTGGCCGGACTTGACCCGTCGACCGGGTCGGTGATCACCCTTTGGCCGGATTTGCCAGGTCGGTGATCGGGTCTTTGGCCGGTTCTCAATGCCGCCGCGAGCTGTCGGACGCACCAGCAGAATGAAATCATTTGCCGCGGGCGCCTTGCACGTGCATGGGGCCGGCTCTACCGTGGCGCCTGATGCGCGCAGTAGATGAAGCCTGCGCGGTCTCGGGAGGATGGCGACATGCGACGCACGCGGCGATGCGGAGCCGGGTTGATGCTGGTGGGCGGGTTGACGGCGCTCGTGGCCGCATGCACACCGAACGGGTGTCAGACACCGGAGCCTCCGGGCGACCTCGTGTTCCAGGTCCCCTCAGCGAATGGGCGCGGGACCGACGTGATCGTGGCCAAGAACACCCTGGCGTCGAACAACGCGTGGGGGCCGACCGCCCTCGGTTCGGCGCTTGCGAACACTTCGCTCGATCCACAGAATCCGTTCGTGAACATGTCGATCACGTACCAGACGAATCCCGCTCCGCCCGGGATCTATCGGAACGAGATCAACATCTTCGCCCGCGACCCCAATGAGTACCTGACGACGCTGGAAGGCTACTTGAACAACGCGGGCGACTGGCGGACGCAAACGAGCGGGTGCTACTTGCCCGACGCGCTGAAGCTGCTCTATCCGACGCTCACGGGCGGACAGGCGGTTTGGGGGCCGCCAACGCTGTCGTCCACGTTCTTCCCGAACTGCGATCAGGGTAGCATCGCGCCGTCGCTGTCCGGCCCCAACGGATACGGCTCTGTTCATGCCGCTTGGGTGAACGATCGCGGCCAGTGCGCCGCCGAGGTGCCGTACGACCAGATCCTTCCGAAGCTGCAACAGGCGCTTTTCTCCAGCTACGCGCAGAACGTTGGCCAGAGCGGCTGCGCCGACGCGGAGCAGGTCTTCTTCTTCGCCAGCTCGTACATGTCCGAGAATCCGACGCTCGACCCGGATCTCGCGCCGACGGGCGGCTTCCTCATCAATTTCTACTTCGACACGCACGTGAAGGTGCCGTTCATCGACGACCTGAACGCGTACTTCAACTACGAGTATCGGTGGGGGCTGTCGGACGGCATCTTGTCCGTATCGCCGACGAAGAACGGCGAAAACGTAAACGGCGGCGGTGGCCCCGCCGACCCCGGAAGCGCCCAATCGGGGTTCGAGGCAGCTCTTGAAGGGCAGCTCCCGCGCGGTATCAGCGACACGGCCAACCAGGAACAGGCGGTCGATCTGTTCTCGCCGGATTCGGACAATCGTGCTCCGGATTGCATACCGGCCGGTCCTGGTGATCCGTCGGTGTATTTGCAGAGCCCCAACCCGGATGTGGGCAGCCAGTGCGGACGTTCGATCAACGTCGTGCTTCCGCTGGCCTTGGGCAAGGTTGCGCAAGACGGGACGCTCGCCAGCTTGGGTATTGACCCTAACACTACTGCAGGACTCTCTGACGCGGGGCGCATGATCGAAAACGCGCGCGTGTAGGGCCGCGACGGTCCATTCCCCACTGTGTCGCATCCATCGACTCCGGGAAGTTGTCCATGGTGGGCCCAGGCGCGCAGGGTCGCCGGCATGATCTACGAGATGGATGCCGGCACGGCAGCGCGAGCGACCGAGTACTTCACCGTCAGGCTCGGCAAGCACCTTCGCCGCAAGAGCCAGAAGGCGTCGTTCGCGACGTACGCCTTCGGCCTGATGGCCGACGGCGAGCGCAAGAGCGTCGAGCCCATGGCCGCACGTGCCAGCGGTGAGCAGAAGAGGTGCAGCCGCATGCACGACCGCTTGCTGCACTTCGTGCGCGAGGCGCCCTGGAGCGATCGAGAGGTTCGGCGTGAGGCGGCTCGGTACGCGCTCGACGCGATGGCCGCGCGAGAGCGCATCACCACCTGGATCATCGACGACACCGGCATGCTCAAGCAGGGCACCACTCGCCCGGCGTGCAGCGGCAATACACCGGCAGCGCGGGAAAGATCGCCAACTGCCAGATCGCCGTCAGTCTCAGCGTCGCCACCGCCGGCGAGCAGGTGCCGATCGATATCGAGCTG
>Ga0080006_1143129_pt1 | contig 60962 bp, 56 predicted proteins | sample RS3BMetagenome_FD_69209 | JGI IMG/M metagenome (GOLD analysis project Ga0080006, IMG submission 69209) | Ferric oxide microbial mat and aquatic microbial communities from Rainbow Spring, Yellowstone National Park, USA - RS3B (SPADES... ...
CCCCTCGCGGGCGGGTCCCCGCTTTCCTGCCCCGCCTCGCCCAAGGGTGGAGGGCTCCACAGGCTCTAAGTCCCCACCCCGCGGGTAGGGAAACGGATACGAGGGTGATGGGGGCGGAGGCGTACTTCATGGACCCTCGCTTCAACCGAGGCGCTGTGGCGCTCACCCCGTCCTTGACTATCGTCAAGGGAATGTCTACAAACAGAGATTCAACTATAAGTGGGCTATCCATCCCCTAGGGGGTCTTACGCCCCCTTAAGCACCGATAAGATAAAGGAGGAGACAGGAGAGGTTAGTGTTAGCCGCTTTCTTGAGAACTGACACACTGCTCCGAAGCCCTCAAGATCTCTTCCACAACCTCACCGTGTCTCCCTATCTCCTCAACGTCGATCCTGTGCTTAGCCTCCATTCCTACAGATCCCTCCACTAGGACGACCTGAACTCCAGAGGCTGAGATCGCATCAAGGGGGTTACAGGGGAAGAACATGACACAACCCTTAGGTCCAGAGAAAATTACTAGGTCAGCTCCGGCCTCTCTGAACCTTTTTGTGTCCTTACCTTTTACGTCTATATCGTGGTGAGAGTGCTTCACCACCGCAACCCTCACTCCCCTCCCCTTCAGGATCTCCACCGCTGAAGCTATAGCTGATGTCTTTCCAGAGCCGCTCCTGCCCACTAACTGGATCACGCATACCATTGAGGTGTCTCTCAAGGGCATGGACTTTTATGCGTTGTCGTAGGTGTTCGCGTTTTGTCTCCTTTTTCCGGAATATGGAAGGAAGTCAATTCCACTTCGGTAGGCAGTTAACCCAGTACTAGGGAAAAACTCTTAACACCTCATGACTGCCTACTGCGCACAGAGGTCTTGAGGAATCAGCTATACCATATGTTGAGACCCATTATGATGAGACCCGCACCGGCGCTCAGCGAGGATAGCGTATAGGCGAAAGCCGATGAGGCTAAAAGTGAGATCCCTACTCCAAGGAGCACTACGGAGTATACATACCTCATCCAGGAGAAAGGAGTGTCGGAACCGAAAAGGATATTGAACAGGTTGTCCTTTCCGCTTATTGCGTAATATATTCTCTCTAATCCTAAAATTAACGATCCTATGTATATCACTGCAACGAAAGCCTGATACCCCGTTATGGAAAAGAGTGAAGAGGCAAGTTCGCCGAGTGGGGGAAGGTAGAATTTCAAGAAGAAGTAATTTCCCAACACTATTAAGGATCCACCCACACCACTAGCTAATCTCTTCAACCTACCAGACGCTATCACGGATATTATCAAAGCGTATTAAGAAATAAGTATTTTCTAGATGAACAATTACCGTTGAAGATCCGTGGTCGTTCAGTATTAATTCCCTACATATAAGTATGGAAATCTCCGCCATAGGACGGGGCTTCAGCTTTCCCAACTTGCTTTAAGGAAAGTCCTCGTCTAGGTGCTTAAGTACCCCAGACCCATGGTTGGGGCATGGGCTACGGCGGTAGCAGCGGAGCTCCGCGCGGGCGCCCATACCTAGGAGAGGTCCACCTCATGCCTCACTGACGTTTGCTCAGTTAATGAATATGTTGGTGGAGAATCTGTGGGAACTCCATTCTGACGTTCCTCAGGGGAGGGTCGTATGTCCCTTAATCCCCCAGTAACTTTGAATTACTGAGTCCGGGTGGACTATAGCTGTTAGTTCAAAAAATCCAAATGTGGGTGGAGTGATCGGAGGTTGAGAGGTTGTGAAGCTCTGCTCCATGTTCTCAGGGGGAAAGGACAGCACTTATGCGTTGCATTGGGCAATCCTCAAGGGGTTCCAAGTGATCTGCATGATCACCATGATCCCCGAGAGGGAGGACTCATGGATGTTCCAGTTCCCCAACGTTCGATTCACTGTGTGGCAGGCCAAAGTAATGGGATTACCCATACTCCAGTTCTCCACCAGCGGGATTAAAGACCGCGAGTTGATAGACCTGAAGGCAGCCCTCAGCGAGTGTAAGAGTCTAGGAGGCGAAGGGATAGTCACAGGGGCATTGCTCTCAGACTATCAGAGGATGAATATTAATGTAGTGGCCGAGGAGGTTGGAATTAGGACTTTCTCTCCCTTATGGAGAAAGGATCAAGCGAATTATATGAGGGAATTGACGAAGTTCGGTTTCAGGTTCGTAATAACGTCGGCCTCAGCCTATGGATTCCCCATGGATCTGGTGGGGAAAGAGATCAGTGGTGAAGAGATTGAAGAGGTGATTCGGGCAGCTGATAAGTATGGCTTCAATTGTGCGTTTGAAGGTGGTGAGGCTGAAACTTTCGTAGTTCAAGCTCCTCTATTCAAGGGTAGGCTGAGAGTTAAGGGGGAGATCAGAGTTCTAGGGGAGTTCAACAGGAGGTTCGACATAACCGAAGTGGAAATGATGAGCCTCTGATCAAAACAACAGTTCCCGATGAGCGGTGAAGTTTTCGTCTTTGATATCATTTAACATTCCCAATGATGTGGACATCGGGAAACCTATGAATTCCCCGTTTACTTTACCGTGTCTAGGGTTCTCTTCGAGAAGAGAACCCTAGTATGAGCCCGAGGAGCGATATGAGGGAGAGGACGGGTTCCATGAAACTCCCATATCCTGGCAGGGAGGTCCAGTGGATGACGTGAGGAGTGGGACAAGGGTATGAGGAGGAGAGATTGCATCCAGCCATGGAAACCTCGATGAAAGTCCGACCCCTCGATCTATCTGGAGAGGATCGCCACCGATTTCACTTGAGGATTCGACTAATTTAAAGGGGCACCCAGCCGAGGGGCTTCCTACTCCTTAATTTGATGAGAGTAGAGTATGGGGTCAGATATTGGGCTTCTAACTTATAATATCAAGTTACAACTAATCATAAAATTCCTCTACATTACCTCTTCATGTATTGATATCAGATAATAACTTGTTCTACATAAAATTCTTATACCTTGCTTCAAATATATTACTAGGTGATTCACTGTGGTAGAGGAAGTGGTCAAGGTGTCAAGGAACTACCAGGTGACCATACCCGCTAAGATAAGGCAGAAGTTCCAGATCAAGGAAGGAGATCTAGTTAAGGTAGTATACGACGAAAAGGAGAACGTAGTCAAGATAGCTATATTGAAGGAGCCGTGGAAGTGAGGCTCATCTTTTTCATTTTCTCAGCCTCAGCAGATATATGAGAAAAATTTATAAGTAATTAGTTACAAATTAGATTGTGGAAGCAATGGAGAAAAGTCAGTTAAGCTCTGATAGTAGAATTCGATTACCTTCGGGTAAGGACGCGGGGCTTGCTGACGTATTAGCGTTCTGCTATGGTCTCTCTGAGACGGACGTACAGGTGCTACTTGCCTTGATGAGGGGAGAAGCGAAGGGCACGGAGGAGATGGAAGAGGAGCTGAAACTCAGCAAGGCCTCGATCAATAGGAGCCTCAATAAATTACTTGAGATGGAGTTCGTGATGAGGATCAAAGAGACGGGAAATAAAGCCGGTAGACCTAGGTACTTGTATAGGGCTAAGGACTACTCCATGTTGAGGGGGAAGATGTTGGAGGATATAAGGGCCTGTTCCAGTGCGATGGCGGATCTCGTGGAGAGAGTGCTGAAGTCCTACTCTCCATCACAGGGTTGAAGCAGCTAAAGGCATGAACAGGATCAACGTCTTACAGATCCTCAGGTGTCCCTTGGATGGAGGTTCCCTTTCTAACTCCTTGAGGTGCAGTATGGGTCATCAATTCGTGGAAAGGGAAGGAATAATAGATTTCTCTGGTCAGCAGGAGGGAAGGAGCTTTCTTGAGTTGATAGCCCCGATCTACGAGAGTATATGGGCTCCAGTTGGGTTCCTCCTGACTTCGGGGAGGACTTACGAAAGTGTGTTGAAGGAAGTAGCCTCCCACGTTTCGGGCGAAGTACTTGTGGATCTAGGCACAGGAACGGGCAGGCTTTTTGACTTCGCCCGATGCGATCTGTGCGTGGGTGTAGATCTGTCCCTTAGGTACTTGCGGATCTTAAGGGAGAGGAGAGGGAAAGTTGTCCCGTTGAGGGTCGATTTGGAGAGAAAAACACCCCTAGCCGATGAAACGGCGGACGGGCTGTCTTCAACTTTAGTTCTCCACCTGTTAGGGGACAAGGCAGCTGCCGTTAAAGAGATCTCGCGAATCCTTAAGAAGGGAGGCAAGTTCGGAGGAGTTATACTATCCTCTTCTAAATCAGCGATGGCTCGCCTTTTATCTAAGGCCTGGAAGGTGGAGTTACTTCCACCTTCTCATTACATCTCCCTCCTGGAATATAGCGGCGTAACAGTTACCGAGTTTAGGGAAATGGGCGCTTGGGTTATCGTGAAAGGGGAGAAACGTAGATCGCTAGCTTGATACTCGAGAGAAAGGCTGGGAAAAACTTTTAAAAAAAAAGAAATACATATCTTGAACAGTGGACGGCCTCAAGCTCGTATTACTTCTTCTTCTCCGAGGCCTGACCGCTCTGCTGCTGGCCACCCTGTTGCTCCTTCTTCTTCTTGGCCATTTCCTATCACTCTGATTTAGAGTCATGTGAAGAATTTATAAAAATATCGAATAATGATTCCACAAAATACTTACACAGCTATGGCCTTTAAAACTGCACTGATTTTCACCAGATCTGTTTTAGGATAAAACACCTTCCATGGAAGTAGCCAGTTATATTTTACAATATAGCAACATCTCTATATCTAGAATGATCCATAAAGTCGTCGAATTCAACACATAGTATTGTATGTTGTAGAGAGAGTTTTATACAATTAAAAATAGTAGAGTGTTCCTTAATATTCTAAGCTACTAATTCATTATGAGAAGGGAGACGCATACCGAAGTCGGCCAGAGATGGTAGACAGTTCTTGAACTAACTCGAATAGATCCCTAGAGATTTCTCTCTTTATATAATTAGATAAGGATTAGAGAAAATATCTTTGTTTCTTGTTTGCCAGGAACTTCTTGACGTAGGAGGTTAACCTAGCCCTGGTATTTAAGGCATAAGGATGCAGAAATAATACAAAATAACACTGATATTTTTCAATATTATTCTGAAATTCTACCCACTCCTATCAGTTGCTGCACTGTCCCCTTTGACCACTACCCCCCTGTAGTCAGGGGTGGAGTTGACCCTCCTGGCTCCGTGTAAGTCGAATAGACTCTCTGTCCAGGGGGACTTAAGGCAGATCACCGTTCCTCCTCCTCCACCGCCACTCATTTTACAGCCAGGCACACCTATTCTCTTCGCCCTAGATACCATTTCATCCACCTCCGGTGAGGTGACGCCCAAAGCGTTAAGGAGGCCGTGGTTTATATACATGAGTTCTCCCACCCCTCTAAGGTCACCCTCCTCAATGCACTGTCGAGCCTCCCTCACTAACTCACCTATTGAGTCCATTATCATCCCCACTATACCCCTCCTCCTCTCAAATATGCCCCTGACCTTGCCCACTAGGTCCTTCGTAGTAGAATTTCTGGGCAAGTATCCCGCTACTATCCCCAGGTCCACTCCTTGGATCCTCTTCACCATTTCCCCTCCTTCGAAGAAAACCAGACCCCCGAAAGTCTCCGTGTAGGTGTCCATCTTACTCGCTGCTCCCTGAACTCTCAGCTCTACCTCGTGGGCGATCTTCGCTATCCTCTCCAAGCTCAAACTCTCCCCAATGAAGCGGGAGTAAGCTGCCACAGTACCCACAGTCACCGCTGCACTGGTGCCTAGCCCCACCGAGGGATCCACAGGTGACTCCACCTCGATCACACATGGCCTTTCGCCGAAGTACCTTATGACTTCAACGACGTAAGAGAAAGCGTTCAGGACTTGCTCAGCATCGGCTTTCCCTGCCTTCAGGTCAACCCTAAGTCCCCTGAGCATTAGGTTAGGGGAGTGGATCACCACCGACTCTGAACCCTCGCTAATCCTAACCCTCAATCTCTCCGTTATGGCCATAGCTATGGCTGGCCTGTTGAAGACTACAGCGTGTTCCCCGAAAAGGGTAACCTTCAAGGGTACCTCAGCTAAGATCATTTCAAGTAGGGAAGTTGTGGTCTCTTCGATAAAAGTTTGGGCATGGAACTTTGAAGTCCAATAGGATCTGCCTTAAGTAACTCTTGGTTCAACTCCTCCACTGTCATGGATCTCTGTTCGCCCGTGACCCTCATCCTAACCGTCAAGGAGTTAGTGCTGAGCTCCCTATCACCTAGAATTACGGTGTATGGTATCCACTCCTTCCCAGCCCTCCTTATCTTGTTGGCTAATCTTTCGTTCAGATCGTCTATATCCACCCTACCCCTTATCCTCTCCGCTACTTTCAAGGCTTCCGCCAGGTCCACCAGCGGTATTATTCGCACCTGTATCGGTGAGGCCCATACGGGTAACGAAGGCGGATTCTCCTCCATTCCCTTGAGCACTAGGGAGTAGGCTGACAGATCTAGGTCCACTAACGTATACTCCCCCCTCTTATCCCACACCTGGAGCTCACCAATTTTCTGCGGGAGGAAACCGGGTTCGTAATCTCCGCGATAGATGGCGTATTTGGCTACCCTCAGGCTATAGCACTGTACCTCATTATCCGAGGGTCTATAATATAGTCCAATTGCACCTGTGGGCAGATCTATGTCCTTGTCCTTCTGATCGAGGTCGCCCTCTACTATAGTGTCGGCCTTGATCGCCTTGGCCAGGAAGTGTAGAATCGCTCTCCTCAGGAAGTAGGCGTGGGGGGAGGAGGGAAAGCCAAACTTTGCGCAGGGTTCCTCCGGGACTCTCTCCCTCCTGGTTTGAGGGGGAGAGCTAGACTTCCCCACCCTCTTGGAGAGTTCGCTCAGAGGGTGTCCATAACAGGATAGAGTGAAGGCCTTATACCAGCCGAAAGGCGCTCTGATCACCCTAAGCCCTTCGGCCTTGATCAGCATCTCTAGGGTCTTCAAGACCTCTACGGCTTTCTTCGGTTCTGCCAGTTGGCTGGAGAGATGGGCATATGGATAAATCACCACTGACTCAGCGTTCACGCTTCTGAAGACCTGCAATACCTGGTCCTTAGCTCTGGTAGCGACCTCGGAGTCATCCCCTACCTCGACGGTGGTGAAAACCACCAAAGCATTCTCAGCCTCTCCCTCCTTAAGCGCAGGTTCCTCGGGTTCCTCGATCGCCTTATCCCTGACCTTAAAGGAGAAGAGGGAAGAATGAATGAGGAGTAAGATCATGTCTCCTTTGTCCTCAGATCTCTATTTCCTGCCCCACTTGGGGGGATATCACCTCAACTCCGAGTTTGGCTCTCACGGTTTCCGCTAACGAGAAGGCACTGTCCGGGGAACCGTGAACTATGACCACCTTCTCCAAGTTCTTTGCGTTGGAAAGGATCTCCACCAGCTGATCCCTGCCCGCGTGGGATGAGAAATCGAAGATCCCTAACCTGGCCTTCAAGGGGGCTGACTGTTCATCGAACTTGCCTTCCTCCAGGATCTTCCTGCCCGGAGTTCCCTCGGCTTGGTAGCCCACTAGGAAGACCGCGTTCCTAGGGTTGTCGGACATCTTCTTGTAATAGTAAACCGCCGGGCCGCCCTTTAACATCCCCGCGCCCGTGACTATCACCCCCCTCCCCTTCCAAGCCTTATGCCTGTCCTGCCACCCCTTAATCCCGTAGAAGTTCTCATAGGCTTTCCTAAGCGAGTCATACTTGGCTACGTGACTGGGGTTATCTAACATGAGTCTGGTCATCTCCTTCACCATGCCGTCGTAGTAGACTGGATGCTGGAAATCCCTCTCAGCCAGGAGAGAGAGGATCTCCTGACTCCTGGCTAAACTGAACGCTGGAACTAAGACTGCTCCTCCACCTTCCACCACCTCCCTCACACTCTGGTAGAACTCCTCCTCAACCTGCCACCTAGGTGGGTGGTTGAACTTACCGTAGGTGGACTCTATGACGAAGACCCTGGTTTCCTTAACGAGGCTGAGGTCAGCGGGGTTGGAGAGTCTAGTGCTAGTGTAGTTTATATCACCTGAATAACTCACGTCTCCCTTTGACGTCTTCACGGTCACTAAGGAACTCCCTGGGATGTGGCCTGCATTCCTCATTTCTACCTTAAATCCTCCCACCTCAAACTCCTCCCCATAGTCCATGTCGTGAAAGAAGTCCATGGTCTTCTTCACTTCAACCCACTCAAATGGTAAAACTGCGCCAGAGAGCCTTAGGAAATCCTTGAGTATTACCTCTGAGATGAGTTTAGTCATCCTAGTCCCATAAACGGGGACGGAGGTAGAGATCTGGTAAAGAGGGAGAGAGCCTATGTGATCCAAGTGGCCGTGGGTCACCACTATTCCCTTGAGCTTCCTCGGAGAGGTCTGCAGGGGCAGTCTGGGCCTGTCCTTCTCATCGAAGTTAACCCCACAGTCCAATAGTAAACTCTCCTCTCCCATGTCGAGCTCTATGGCCGATCGCCCGACTTCCTGACCACCACCTAGAATCCTCAACTTCATTTCAATCAATGTGGTTAGGGTGCCCCGCAAAGTATTAAGCTTTGTTTAACCCCCTTTCCTCAATGGCCAACCCTAAGGACATAAAGAAGTTGAAGAAAATGGGGATAGACGCGGAACAGTTGGACGCGATCTCAGTCAGCATAGAGCTAAGGGACAAGAGGTATGTCATAGATAACCCCACAGTCATAAAGGCCAGGATGGCAGGGCAATTAGCGTTCACCATAGTTGGGGGTTCAATAAGGGAGGAGGCTAAGGCACCTCAGGCTGCTGTGGAGGACGAAGACGTGAGGTTCCTAATGGAGCGGACAGGTAAGAGCGAGGACGAGGTCAGGAGAGTCCTTCAGGCCCAAGGGGGGGATATAGCTAAGGCCATGGAGGAATTATCCAAGGGCTGATCACTTCAATTCCCTCAGCCTCTCCACCAATTCCTTTTCAGAGTTAAGGGTGGAGACTATAATTGGCACTCTCTCCACTTCTGATAGATATATGGAGAGAGGATCCACTTTGACTGGCCTGTGTAAACCCACTACCTTGGGCTTCATGGGAGCTACCTTGAGGGCTACCATGGGAGACCTGCCTGTAGTCACTTTCGTAAATATCAAGGCCCTATTGACACTGAAGCTCAGGAGCTGGTAATACTCGTTGCCGCTCAGGAGTGTTATGGACTTTATACTGTCCACTATCACGTAACCGTAGATCGGCTCCTCAGGGATGAAAGAGTTCACGAGGATTCCGCCCAATGCCTTTACCAGCTCATCGTAACTTACTTCGTGGTAGAAGTCTCCTAAATCTAGTATGTAGTCCACGTTGATCCCGAAGGACTTAGCTAGCTCCTTAACGATCCCATATCCCCTCTCCCTGTCCACGTCGACCAACGCTTTCACATACTTCCTCAGGAACTTCACACCCGGTGTCCTCCTCCCCTTCTCGTAGTCCGTGATCACGGAGGGTTTCACCCCCATGAGTTTGGCCACTTCGAGCTGAGAAGCGTTGAACTTTCTCCTCCACTTCCGCAGAGCCATTCCAGTGTCAGGGGACCACGCTATGTTCCCAGCGATCCTCTCCCCTACGAGTTCTACGTAGTAGTCCCTAATCATTGAAACTTTAAATAACGCATAAGTTATATCCATTGTGGGCCCGTCGTCTAGCTTGGTAGGATGCGAGGTTCGGGTCCTCGTGGTCGGGGGTTCAAATCCCCCCGGGCCCATAGGAATTAAAGAACGTAGAGGCTAAGGGCCATCCGTCTCTGTCAGTTAAGCTTCATGTTCCCTGAACCCCCATTTTTATGAAGAAAATCTCTCATTCATCCAGTGTGTCGATAGTGTGGACATTTATGAGAAAAATTCTGGAACTAACCTTCTCTCCCAAAAGACTAAGGCTATCGAATACTTAATCATCTACTCCTATTGACAGCCTTAGTAGCCCTCTTGAACCTAACAAACCTATCCCTCAAAGAAGAATGCGAGGACTCATTAGGATTAACAAACTTGACGTGTGATTCCTCAAGGAGAAGCATTATAATCATCACTAACCCACCTTGTGGTAAATCAAGATCTCATTAAACGCCCTCTCATCCCTATCCCCTACCGAGAACAGAACGAGTAACCCAAGGGTCGTGTAAACAAAGCGAGTGAAAGTCCACTTATAAAACGCCCTAGTGTTCTTGTACAAATAAGTCCACATCTCATCAACAACCTCAGTAACAACCTTGCCCTCCAAAACCTCCTTAGCCTCAGTCCACATCTCAACCAACTCCTCATACCTCCCCTTACCATGACGCGCAATCCACTTGAACACAGTACTTAAAGGTGCGTCAAGCACCCTTGATATTGCCCTCATACTCATACCGTTAGCATACATTTTCAATGCCTCCTCAACCTTCTCCCTAGGATGAGGATACTTAGCGTCGGGGAAGAAATGCCTATTACAACTCCTACACAAGTACCTCTGCCTACCCTTAACCTTACCATCCTTAACAACGTGATTTACAGAAAGGACAAGAAAGGTTAGGATCCAATTTTGGTGGCCTTACCCCTCTTACCCATAGGTAATACTTGAATCTTATACAAAAATTTTTCTCATAAATGTCCACACTATCAGTGTGTCCAACAATTTCACTCACCTTAGTAGATTATAGACATTCACGAAGGCCTTTATCCGGACGCACTCCCCTCGCTGGCTTTCCAGGGGAAGTGCCCGTCCATTCCCGAGGTGCTTAAAGCCCCTGAAAGTCTGTTCACCACCTCCTCCCGAACGCGTTGGTGAGGAACTCCGAGGTCCGAAGGTGCGCCGAGGTCCTCCGCCGTGGAGGACCTCCTTGACCAACACTTCACCCCCCTGGAACAAAGCTAACACGTCCGACCCAGTCCTGGTCTTACTCAACCTGACAGCGCTACCTTTGTTCAGGTCCCTGACCACCCAAGACCAATGCAGCGGGCCGCGGACGAGCCTAATGCCCGTCTCGTCCACAGCGTATTCCCCGCCCCAAGGGTGGGGTCGCCCTGGCTAACGCCCTCCGGTGGGTGCTCCTGGGCGGCCTTGTGTTCCTCAAGCTGTGGCCAAGGTAATACGACGCAACCGCTGAGGCGATCTCCTCCACGCGGAAGCGCGGGGAGATCCTTGAGGGAATACGATGAGGAGGGCGGTGAGCCCCAGGTTGGAACTCACGCTCTCTCACAAAGTTGGACACACTCCATTCATCTCCAAGAATATTTATAAGTTGGAGTGCTGCTACCTTACACTCGGGCCGGTAGCTCAGCCTGGAAGAGTGCTCGGTTGGCATCCGAGAGGTCCCGGGTTCAAATCCCGGCCGGTCCATGTTGGGGATCTACGCATCCTCTCCTTATAGAATTCCCTCTTATCTAAAGGGCCAACTTATCTAAAGGGCCAATCTGACTTCCTCCCTGCCCTGAACGGTAGACCCAAAATCACTCTTCTAAAAATGGAGTTGATGGTATCGGCATTAAGCTACAAATCATGGGGTTAGGACGTTCCCCTTGAGAGTGTAACGTTATTCACCCCTTGTAACGTTCTCGCTGGGGGAAACTTCGCAGCCTAGTGCCCACACTATCGACACACTCTACCCGGCCATACGGGAGGACGAATTTAAACTGTTTCGCTTCAATCCTGACCTATTTTCGAGGAGGTGATTTTGGGTCTACCGTCACGGACGGGTAGTTCGGGGGTTCGAGCTTCATTGAAGTCTCACGATCATGTTTGACCCTCAACCCTCGGGTTGCACCAAGGTCATGGACAACGCCGTTTGTCCCTACACCCTCATTCCAGTCATTTTATCTTCATTCGCGATCGAGTGTAGGGACTCAACCCTCAACCACCTACCCAACTTCAAGGTAGGTGGGTCGTGGGACCTGAGCCCAATGGCATGGGGCTCACATATCTGCTGTTACTCTCACCCCTTTGGGTGGAGCCCACATCGAGCGAGAGATCACCTCTCATCAACGAGAAATCCAGAATCATGAATACAAAGACATTTCTATTAACGTAAATGAAAGATTCAGCCCTCTCTGACTGGAGGGATCTTTCACCTCCTTAAACAGATGATATTCCCAAAAACTCTAACATATATAAAAAGATTATCTTCTAGCCAGGATGACTATTGCTATGATCACTATGATTACCACTACCGCTATTACTATGTAGACCGGGAATCCGCCATGCTGAGTGCTGCTTGAGGTGGAAGTAGTCGTAGTGGAAGTGCTCGTCGAAGTGCTGGAAGAGGTGGTGGAAGTGGTCGAAGTGCTGCTCGTCGAAGTGCTGGTGGATGGAGTGGTGCTACTCGTAGTAGTCGAGGTAGTAGTGGAAGGACTCAAGAAACCCGTAGTGATCGTCCCTGAAGGGGTGATCTCGGTCACCTTGATGGAGTATAGCTTTCCCACGAACTGCGCTGGAACGGCGACCTCCACCGAGTTGGGCGTAAAGGCCCAGGGCACTGCTGGAGAGGAACCGTAGTAGTTGGATCTAACCGTGAAACCGTAGAGACTGGACTCCCCTCTCAATTCCGAGAGGGTCACTGGAATAGCCCCTTCACTTCCGTTAAGTAAAACCTGGTACTGGTTTGTGTAGGAGAACGGTGTACGGATGTAAACTAGGAAGTAACCCTGGACTTGCCCCACGCTTCCCGATATTCCATTGTTAGAGAAGTTGAAGAGTGGGGAGGGAACTTCCATGCCGTTCAAGGGAACTCCGCCCGTTATGTAGGAGAGGTTGAGCACCACCATGACTCCAGTACTCCCTGTTAATGCCCCCGGGACGCTGTAGTTATACATATCTGCATCCACGTAGAAGTAGTATAGCCCGGCGGGAGAGCCTGGCGTTAGGTTGGCTGCGAAGAGGTACTCGTAGGGGGAGGACTGGAGATTATAGGAGGAGACGAAGGGGTTAAGGGTGGAGGAGTTCCACGGCTTATCGGACGGTATGTTAGAGGTGAAGACTGTGGGTGAGGGAACTCCAGTGGGGGAATACATAGTTAAGTTGAAAACATATACGCCCGGTCCGTGGACCTGTTCCACGAATAACTGGGTTCTGGTGGAGTTAACCCAATCTGTCACCGCTGAGTAGTTCCCCACTTGTACTACCTTCACGTATAGGGTCTGTCCCCCCAACTTCACAGTTGTAGTGCCCAGAGGAAGGGTGAGGGTTACGGGCTCAACCGAGTATGGGTTCAAATTGAACTGAGAGGTTGAGCTGTTAATGCTCACTTGCACGTTTACGGGAAAGGGGTTCTGGTTCAATAGGTAGTATGTGAACTGGGCACTCGAGGTTCCTGTCCTCACCAATATGGCGCCCTGGGGGACTAGGTTAACGCCTATTGTTGTAGTCGACTCCGAGCGGGTGAGTATTGGGATTAACGCGGCAAAAACTGTTAGGGCTAGAATCATCGCACCTAATGCTTTCAATTTCATCGCAGAGGCTCTTCAAGGGTAATACTAAAAAACTCTTTGCAAACATCCCCACTCAATTTCCACTTACTGCCACTTAGGGTCTTAACCCTACTAGAGTCGCGTTACCTCCCCAACGCTCTTCAATCCCAAGCGGGCTTCGGTGAGGGACTCGCTCAAGTTTAGGTGGAAGGGTGACTTAAGATGTATACACTTGTAGACAGAGACGTTTAATATTAACACCCTCTATTCTGAAGCCAGAAGTGATATGAGAAGATCAATAGGTCTAGGTTTAGTAATTCTATCAGTTTTAGGAGCTTTATTAACTCTACCAGTTTCCAATCCCACAGCATATACAACCAACGCTGCAGTCATAACCACGCTGCCAATCGGGACCAATTACGTGTCGTTCCCTCCAGGCTTCTCCACCTTTGTCATAAACGTCACTTCCATAGCCTCCAAGTTCAGCAGCACCCTACAACTCATACAGAACGTGTCCAAGAACACTACTATGACCGTTACAGAGGGAAGCGGGGCAGTTTTGCCGTCCCTGAACATGTATAACTGGATACAGAACACCATAAGTTCAGGCACGTATGGTCTCTACTTAGTGGTGAATGGGACTTATGACTACCTGGTCATATTAGTATCCGTGTCCACTAGTCCCATAACTACTTCCGTTACAACTGATCAGAGCCAAGGACTTCTTCCACCTGGTGTAGTCTATCAAGTCTACACTTCCGCGAGCGGCCCAGCAGTTCAAACCGTTAGCATCGTTGAAACAATCCCTCTGGCAGCTGCATTCGGCTTAGCCAGTGTAAGTCCCCTATACGGCGGCAACGTTAAGGTCTCCACCACTGTGGACGGCAAAAGTGGTACAGCGACCCTCAACATACCGGCCAACGTCTTTCAAGTCCTAGCCATAGTCAATCCGTCCTACACCAACTTAGGTCCTACTGCCTTGCCTAATACAGTAGTAGGGAGGCAGAACGCCACGTTAATAGTAGTAAACCCCGTTCCTGTATCTGGGTACAACCTAACGTTGACCTATAACACCATGACAACTACTAGAATAACGTTCCTAGTCACTGCTGCTAATGTTACAGTGTACCAGGGCATTTCCCCAACCAGTGGCGTCGCGGTTCAGTATGTGATATTCAGCAACGGAACTGTAAAGGTGACGACTAACATATACAATACGACTACGACTACACCTTACTTCATATTCTTAAGCAATAGTTCGGTAAATGTCGGAGGAAAGATCTACACCTCGTCCTTAGCCAGTAAGTACCACCTGTTGGTTAACACCTACGTTTCAGGTTTATCCACAGGATCAACCACCACTGTATCCACTTCGTTGAAGGCGCAGGCTAATGAGACGACCAAAACGCAGATAGATGGGGGATGGGAATTCAACGTCACTCCTAACTCCACTTTGATCACCAGTTTCGTCACGCCCATAACACTCTACGCCAATGGGATTAACACCACTTTCGCTAAGGCCGCGGTCAACATAATAGGCGCCTTCGTTAACTTCACCAACCTAACTATAAGGCACCTAGTGGTTTACAATTTCACTGTAACTCCCAACTTATCCTTCCTTAAGAATGTGGTTAATAGTGGATTCTCCCTCTCAGCGCTATACAATAATGTGTCCGGCCTGTTTATAGTCTATGTTAACGCCACTTCAGCAGCTCAAAAAGTGATCCACAAGGCTATACTGTCGGCCGGGGAGACCGGTGTGCCCTTCACCGGCACCTCGACTCAATCCTTAACCGTGAGTTTAGTGTCTCCACCCAGCTTAGGTTACATAAGCCTAGTGGAGTTCGGGCTTTGGAACAACTTCACTACTGTATACGTTAATGCTTCCTACTGGTCTTCAGGTAAGAACATATACGCTCAGCCCGTGCAGAACTACTTCTACGCAATGGTAATACCGCCCAGCTTCATAAGCTTACCCCCTGCCATAAGCTCAGTTAGCGCCCAATGCCTCCAGCTCCTAGTGAAGATAAACGCCCCTGATGCAGTCCTATACCCATACGGTCCATCACCTCTGAATTCCCCGAGCGTCACTGGGCCTTGGGATATGTCTGGTTCAGGTCTGGTAGCTGAGTTAGTAGTAGGCTCTACTGTAGTGGCCACCACATCTCCAGTGTTCCTAGTCCCCAACCCCGCTGTGGGCTTTGAGACCTCCACTTACGTCATATACATACAAGCTGCCCTAGCACCAAGCGACTCCATATCCAGTCCCTCCAACAACACCGTAGTGGTCCATGTGAAGCCACAGGACGCAGCACATGCCACCGTAGTATTGATATACAACGACAGCGACTTCGCTAACCAGTATCTCTTCAGTGCCTCGAAACTCTACATGATCCAGGCTACCTTACCCTTCATTACAGGCACAGCATCGTTGGCTTTACCGGCTGTGTCCTACCTATACTCACCCTACATATACGGTAACATCTCCGACTTCATGTATCAATCAGCTGAGGCTTCGGAGTTAGTGCTTCAGACCTCATCCATACCTCCTCCCGCCTACCTGTTCCTGCCCATAGAAGGGTACCAGGTGTGGGTGGGATACTTACAGAGCATTAACGTGACGGGCAGCGGCATATCGTCCAGCATAGTCCTCTCCGCCTCCAACATGAGCACCCTGTTCCAGAGCCTGTTCCTAAAGGAGTATAAGACGCCCTCCAACTCCTGCACTGGCCTCTACCCATTCGCCATAAGCACCAGCGGTCTAGAGAAAGTCCTAGGAGTAAGCGCCACAGCCCTCAACGGAAGTAGGCTATACATCACTTACTACGATGCCATAACTAACAGGAACGTCACTGCCTCCACTCTACTTCTGCTCTCTAAGGCGCAGACAGTTAATCAGAGCCCGATCCGCGTTGAGTATATATTCGCAGAGAGGTTCATCAGCCCATTGGTGGGATACAACCTATCCATACCCACCGGCAATGTATACAACGGCTTCGTCACTCTCCTTGATACCAACTTGGCCAAGCAGAACCCGACATCCATCCTGAGCCTGCAAGTATATAACTTGCTGATCAAGAGCAGTAAGGCTACACTCTCCATAACCTACAACCCATCTAATGGGATGAGTAGAGTCTTGCTATATGTGGGAGGATCTCTAGTCGAGAACTTCACTTTCAGCGGCGTCATATCCACCTTAAGGGAGACCGGTCCAGGTACGGGCATATTCAACGGTAGCTTGGCCACCTTTACTGTTCCTGCAGGGTCTCTCACTGCCTCACTACAGAACCTGAACCTCGTCCTGCCCAACGGAACCGCCGTACCCTTAACCTACGTCCAGTACTTCGCCAATCCATTCCTGAACTCCTCGTTCCCGTACATAACCTCCAACGTTACAGCCACAGTGATAGATCCCTTCGTGGGCGTCGCCTTCACCGTCAATACCCAGATGATCCCCGTAGTGGCTGAACCCATAAGGCTGTCGCTTTACGGCTTGCCTGTTTCCCAGTTACAGACCTCCAACTTAATGGTATACGGAGTTGCCCCAGGCGTATACACCATAACTCCATCGAGCCCCAACATAGTCCTCAATGTGTCCTCCATAATTAACTACCCAGCCGAATTCTTCGTCCAAGTGTCCATATATCAAGGCATAGTGACTCCACTGCCCACTGGAGTCCTACCCGGTAACGCAACCTTCGTTACTACCATACCCGTGCCCATACCCTACTACGCTCCCGGTCTCAAGGCTCATCAGGTAGTGCCGTTCTACGTGAACATAGGTAAGCTCGCCGTAGTACCACCTGGTCAATACACCATAGCAGTGTTCGCTGTAGGCTTCGCAGGAGGAGCTCCTATATCGGAGTTCCCAACGGTGCTCTACGTGCACGCCAATATAACATTCTGATTTTTTACTTGAAACTCATGGTGAGAGGTGATAAATCGTGAAAAACACGTTTGTTTCAATCCTCCTGTCCTTGACGTTTTTGCTTTCCTTAGGGTCAGTGCTCTCCATAGCCTCACTCACCCAAGGGCCCATAACCATCATATCGCCTGCTCCCAATCAGCACTACGTTCCTGGACAGCCTTTAATAGTGGACTTCTCTTCCCCAAACTACCCTAACACCGGAGTGACAGTGAACTTGGAGAACTCAACTGGCGGAATAATAACCCAGAAGGTTGGTTCTACTGACGCCCACGGTAACTTCAACGCCACCCTCTTGATATGGCCTTTCCCACAGCAAAAATATGGGCAAATACAGATAGTCCCAGGGAACTACACTGTGGTAATAGCCCTGGGTAACGTGTATACCGCCTCAATTAGCGTATCCTTCAGTTATCCGCAGAAGACCATCGTGGTTACAGTGCTGGATGCCCTTACCAAGGCTCCAATCGCAGGTGCCACAGTGAGCGCTGTTAATGCCAGTGCGCCGTCCTCTTTCCCCACTGTTACTGCTACGACTTCTTCGTCAGGAACCGCAACCCTTCAAGTTCCAGCTGTGCCAGGGGTCTCCAACTCCTACAAGGTAACTGTCACTGCTCCAGGTTACTCCACTAACACCACCGTGGTCACACTCTCAGCCAGCGTTAACACCACTTCCATAACTGTTTACCTTTCGCCCACCACCCTATTGGCTACAGTAATAGCTTACCAGGTGAATGGCCAAAATGTAGTGACTTCACCACCCTACACTACCGCTCAGGGTAAGGTCATAGTCCTCCAACCCCTATTTGGCTACGTAGGGGAAACGGTTTCGGTCATACTCAAGGTCACTGTGGGAACTTCGCCCGTCCTAGCTTTCGTCCAGGGTTACATAGGCACTTCAACGATCACCGCAGTGGCTGAGGGAGGGGGAATATACAACCTGACCTTCACTATACCTACCTTCATTAACGGCAGCATAGCGAGCGAGGGAACCCTGCTGGTTAACGTGACCTACCAAAGTCAGACAGTGAATTTACTGGTTCCAGTTCTCGCAACCTATAACTTCCAGAGTCAGATAGCTGCATTACAGGCGCAGATCAAGAACCTAACGGCCCAGATCATCGGCCTCAACGCAGAGTTAGCCTCCTTGAGGAACAACATAACGCTCCTCAATTCCACCTTCACGGCCATGGTTAACTCCCTGAAGACTCAAATAGCCAGCCTCAACAACACAGTGAACTCCCTAAACAGCACCGTAATGTCCTTGCAGTCCTCCATAGCCTCCCTGAAGACTCAAATAGCCAGCCTCAACAACACAGTCTCCAGCTTAAGCGGCGAGGTCTCAAGCCTCACGTCACAATTGAACACGCTCAGGGCTAACGTCTCCGCTCTCTCCAGTCAGATATCGACGCTCCAGAGTAGGATAAACGACCTTAACAATAAGTTCTCCACGCTGTCCACCATCACCTATGCCTCCTTAGCTCTGGGTGTAATAGCCCTAGTCATCTCCATAGTGGCCCTAATACTAGTCCTGAGGGTAATGAGGAAAGTATCTCCATAAGTTCAGTTCTTTTTCTTTATCATAATTTTATTTTATATTTTGTTGGCTTTCTTTATATTTTGTATTAAGTCAGTTCAGTCCTAGATCCGTCGGCGCCAACGTTTCCGATAAACCGTAAAATTTACGTCGTTTAATATTATTTAACTCTGTTCCATATAACACGAGCAACCGTAAAGTGTATGAGCTTTGAAGTTACTTTATAATGTAGAGGAGAACCCTACAGTGAACCCCAGGACCAATGGGAGGAGGTGTTCGATGAGGCTCCTCGTGTCGTGGCCGGGAGTCCACACTCCTTAACCTAGGCACGTGGAGCCGGGGTGTGAGGACGAGAGTTGACGTGAAATCATGAAACCCTATGAAAGTCCGACCCCTACCATGGATAGCTGAGTACCTATGCTGATCGCCTACGAGTAAGCGAAGCAATATTGCGAGAGCGGTGGAAAGTCCCTCCATTTATCTTCTCGGGGGGTCTGGGGAGCGGAGGACTCCTTCCTAGGGGATGAATAGGCCCCAATTTAAATATCAGTTCGCTATGCACCCTCTCAATGACACTCAACGACGGGGTAAGCGCCACCGAGGCGCCTAAGCGAGGGTCCGTGAGGTGCGCCTCTGCCCCATCGACGGCCCTCGTGGGCGACATCGATCCAACCCCTTCAGGGCAGGAGCGGCCCGTTGAGCCTGTGGCGCCCTCTGGGGGCGAGGTGGGGCCATGAAGCGGGAAGCCCCATCCGCAAGGGCGGGGTAGTTCACATATCCACCACGTCTCTCCATTATTAATTAGCAGGGAAGTGTAACCTTAATGGTTGATTAACACGGTTATACCATTAGGGCCTAATCAAAACAGTTTATACTACTGAATCCTAAATCTACGTATGCAAGTGTTGGCTGATAAGGTTATCTCAGTGGTGTCTGGAATAAAAGTAGTTAAGAGGGATGGCAGGATAGAGGACTTCTCCCTCTCCAAACTGCAGAGGATAGGCTTACCTGCTGACATCATATCGTCTTTAATCTCCGATATACGGCAGTCAGCTAAGGACAATGTAATAGAGTCAAGGGTGATAGCCGACTTGGTGGAGAGGAATCTGGTCGAGAGGATAGTCTCCGAACCTGAATACGAGAAGTTAGCCAAGCGATACGTGTTAGCCAGGATCTATAATCACGTCTTCGGTAAGGGTAAATGGTCCCACTTCGATCCCAGGGATGAGTTACTTACTTATAATGCACTTAAGGTCCTCGAGGCTAGATATCTGCTCAAGGACCCTAACACACTACGCTACACCGAGACCCCACAGATGCTATTCAGGAGAGTGGCCAAATTCTTAGCGGAAGTCGAGTTCAACTATGGGAAGAGCGAATCTGAAGTTCGATTTATCGAGGGCAAACTGTATGAGGTGATTTCCTTACTTAAATTTGTTCCGAACACGCCTGCCCTCATGAACGCTAATACCAAATTGGGCATTCTTTCGGCCTGTTTCGTGATCCCTGTAAGGGATTCTATGATAACGCCTGAGGGGGATGGGATATACGATGCGTTGAGGGCTATGGCCATAGTCCATCAACAGGGTGGGGGAACTGGCTTCGACTTCTCTGAGCTAAGACCTAGGGGAGACATAGTAGCCTCCACTACTGGAGTTGCCAGCGGACCCGTTTCCTTCATGAGGATATTCGACGTCTCCACCGACGTGGTGAAGCAGGGAGGGAAGAGGCGTGGAGCTAACATGGGTATAATGCACGTGTGGCATCCGGATATAGAGGAGTTCATAAAGGCCAAAACTGGGGAACTCAAGGATGCACATCTTCAGAACTTCAACATTTCTGTAGCTGTCCATGATCTCTTCATGGCAAAGGTTGACGAGGGTGAGACTTGGCCATTAATAAATCCACGTAAGACTAAGCTAGCCAACAATGATTACGCCATTGCTAAAGCCAGGAACTCAATTATGGAGGAATGGGTCCAGGAGGCGATATTGAGGGAATTGGAGGAGAGAGGGGGATCAGTTTACCTATCCGATAGCAGGATAATCACAGTGGAAGAGGCCTTAGCCATAGCCGAAGCTGAGAACGCTATATCCAAGTGGGTGAACGCCAGGGAGCTTTTCGCCCAGATCGTCAAAGGCGCTTGGGACTCAGGAGATCCAGGCATGATCTTCATAGACGAGATAAACAGGAGGCATACAGTCTGGTACTTAGGTAAGATACAAGCCACCAACCCATGTGCAGAAGAGCCTCTCCTCGCTTGGGAGTCCTGTAACCTCGGCTCCATAAATTTGGAGAAGTTCGTGGTCGACGGGAGGATAGACTGGGAGGGGTTGAAGGAGACCATAAGGTATGCTGTGAGGTTCTTGGACAATGTAATTGACGCTAATAGATATCCTTTACCGCAAATAGAGGAAGCCACTAAGAGGACTAGGAAAGTGGGGTTAGGCGTTATGGGATTAGCGAGGATGCTGATCAGGCTGGGTATACCCTACGATAGCGTGGATGCGATCTACTTATCTTACCAGCTCTCCAAGTTCATTTACTATCACGCTTTTCTGACTTCCATAGAGCTAGCGAAAGAGAAGGGAGCCTTCCCGGCTTATGACGCAAGCCTTTATAGAGATGTATGGGAGACAGCCAGACCTTTCGAGGAGTTACTCAAGGTGGTGGGAATAGAGGGGGCGCCCTCTTCATACGTGAAGCAGTTGATGAAGGAGGCTGAAGTGTTGGACTTCAATGAATTGAAGAAACTTAGGCTAATACATGGGGTAAGGAATGCAACCGTAACTTCGGTGGCCCCAACTGGGACGATATCCATAATAGCCGGAACTTCCTCTGGTATAGAACCTCTTTTCGCTCTAGCTTTCGTTAGGAACGTGGCAGTGGGCAAGTTCATAGAGATAGACCCGGTCTTCCTGGAGTATTTGAAACGCTACGAGATGGACGAGGCTGAAGTGATCGAGAGGGTAGCAGAAACCGGGATGATAGGGGACAATCCCTTCATGCCTAAGACTATGAGAAGGCTCTTCAGGACTGCTCACGAGGTTAGCCCAGAGTACCATTTACTGCATCAGGCCGCATGGCAGCAGTGGAACGACTCTGGGGTTTCAAAGACCATAAACCTGAGGGAGGAGGAAACAGTAGATACGGTTTGGAAGGTCTACACGAAGGCCTGGAGACTAGGGATAAAGGGCATAACGGTTTATAGGGACAGGAGCAAATCGAGGCAAGTCATATACTTCGGTCTGAAACAGGAGAAGCAGAAGATAGAGGAGGAACAGAGGACTGCTAAGGAGATGACGGGTCAAGTGAGATCGCTCAGGTTGGACAAAAAAATGGTGGAAGTATCGGAGACTTATGCTGGCGGCTGTAAAACTTGCGAGTTGTAAAGCATTTTTATCTTCCTAGTGGTTAAGGGGCGGAAGTCCACTCCCTAGGGGATGGACAGCTCCCAGGGTTTTTGACCAGCCTCTGGGCTCTCGCTCAATTCCCCCAGGCTCCGTTTTAGGGCGCATGCAGGCGAACGTTGAGGTTGGTGTGTGAGGCCCATCCTGGGGTGGGCCGACCATCGAGGGGAAGGGTTTAACCGAGGAGTTGAGGCAACTGACCCCGGACCTCAGGAAACAGGACAGAGTGCAAACGACCCCACCTTCAGGTCGCCCAACAGGTCGCTGAACGCTTCCCGGGCGGTTTAGCGAGGTTCCTCAGGGAGGGTGAGCCGGTATAACTCCCTACCCGCAGAGCGGTCGGAAGATCCTCAACGCGATCACAACGGGGGCGAGAAGAACAGGAGGGAACTGGTCACCCTTCCTCCCACCTCGGTCAGGCCGATCTCTCACAGGGACTCCCCCGGAACGTGCGAGGAGACCGATCTTGAAGTCGGAGAGGAGCGTGGGGGGCGTTCGCGAACTTCGTTTGACGTTCTTGTGGTAAAAACGGTAAGACAGTCGCCCTAGACGTTGGGTAGAGAAGTTGCTGGTCACCAGTGACGTTGAGTATTTCCCTAACGCTAGGCCATACGAGGAGGTCCTATTCAGGCTAAGGAGGATACACCATGAACTCTGTAGGAAAATGTCTCGCTCTAGGAAATGGTCCAAGGCTAAGGTGAAGTTGGCTAAAGCCTACGAACACCTCAAGGACCTGAGGAGGTACCTCTACTTCCAGCTAGGGAAAGACCTTACTGAGGCATACGACGTGACAATCATGGAGGCCATCCAAGTCAGATCGCTAGTTGGTAAGTCCAACAGGAAGTTAAGGACTAGGCTACTGGATGTGGCCAATAGGTAAGTCGAGGGACTTGGTCAGGTATTAGGTCTAGAACTACGGCAAGAGGCTCCTCTTGGTCAATCCAGCAAACACATCAACGAACCTCTGCTAAATGCGGCCAAGACAAGGACTCGTTCCTTTCCGACCGGGTCTACTCCTGTCCATGCGGTTGGGTGGTTAGGATCGGGACTACAATGTTTCCCTCAACATTCTCGAGAGATCAGGACTGGGACTGTTGAGCCTGTGGAGCTCCCCCCTCCATCCTTAGTCAAGGGCGTAAGGTAGGGCTGCAAAGCAGGAAGCCCTGTCCGTGAGGACTGGGTAGTTCACGAAGTGTGAAAGCTCAGTCCTTAAGGGTAATAGTAGCTCACCGTCAGTAAATCTATTGATATAGCTGGAAGGTGCTTATTAAGCCCTATGACTTTCTCAAACGATTTCTTATCCAAGGAAAGCGCGCTTTTTATAATATCCAGGTTTTTATAGTGTGATAGAGAGATCTGAGTATGCGCAGGAGTGTTAACAGCAGAGCGTTAACGCCTTGTGAAGTAGCGGCCAAGGAGCTTCTACCCACAATAAGATCGATGATAGCAGAGAGGTTAGTCAATGAAAGGCATATGTCGATATACGCAGCCTCTAAAGTTTTATCTCTAACACCAGCAGCGGTGTCTAACTACGTGAAGTGTAAGAGGGGAAACAGCCTTAAGGCTAAGTTGTCTAAGAGCAGCAGATTCAGCCAGATCATGAATGGGGTCCTGGATAAAATGGAGAACGGAAGAGCGGAGAGATTATCCGTGTATTACTGCGTGTTGTGCGTTGAGGGAAGGAGGGCGTTGAACCAGCAAGGTTACGACATAGGTTACTGTTTCTACGAGGCATCCGTTGACCCAAGCAAGTCCTTACAGGATGAACCTCTTCAACAGTCCCTCAAGTAGAGGTCTCAACGAGAGCTCCAAGTGCACTAATCCCCACCTTCTTATTGGAACCTTAACCACGTTGAATTCTGGGACGATTTCCTCTTCAGCTGGATAGAGAACTTTAGCCTGTGTCACCCTCGCAGCTACTCTGAAATTGGCCATGACTGCGTTGTCGCTCATGTTAACTAGGGTTAATTTGAGCTTACCCTCCTCGAATTTCATGAGCATTGGAACGACTGAGGAGGGTTCCAATGTGTAAAGGGATAAATTGAACACAGGTTTCACGTCGAGCTTAACCGGAGGGTTCTTCATACTCCACGAGATCCTATAGGGTTTCACCTCTTTCCAATTCTTTCCCCTCAATACCACGATCTCCTCCCTGGATTCGGCCCTAAGGTGAGCCAAGTCGTGTTCTAGCGTTATCGGAGATGGTGAAGCGAGTGCTATGGCCTTACCACACGATTCCACAGAAAACCATGTGGATCTTCCGGTAACTTCCTTCGAGTAATTAACGAAGAGGGGGTTCTGAAAGTGAAACGTGGGGTTGTAGAAGCCCGTCCGAAGTTTTAATTCGTGAAAGGAGTCCTTTCTCTTCGTCTGCTTTGGCGAAGAGGAGATCTCCCCAGCCTCCATCGACAACTCCATGTCCTCCACTTTCACCTTAGCTGCCCAAGGCGAAGGATTGAAGAAGCTCTCCCCTTCAGTGTTAGGTATCAAGTAGGAGATCATGAGGGAGAGCGACTCCGCACCTATTTTTGGGAACTCCCAAGGCAATTGGGTTACTGCTACGGGTGTTTCCACTAGCAGTTCCCCATCGACTTCTTCGCCGTTAACCATAATGGAAGTTCCGTCTGGACCCACTATCTCGGCCCTGTATCTCCAGGAGATCTCGTCGGGTCTAGACAACGAAAGAAAGAGGGGCAGCTGCTCCACCATTAAGTCCTCTTCCTTCAGCCTGACTTTTCCTCCCCTTCTTATGGGTAAGAACAAGTCAGTGGCTACCACTAGACTCACCTCTCGTCAGCGGTCAAGCACATCATCCCCGCTCGGTCAAATGCCTTTTCCTCACCTTTCAGCCTCGGGGGTAATTCCTCACTGCGAGAGGATCTTAGAGATCTCCCGCTTTATAATTTCCGCCACTTTACTACCGTCAGCCCTCCCCCTTACAATCCCCATGACTTTTCCCATGAGTGAGCCGAAGGCCTTTTCCCCCTTCCTCCTCACCTCATCGGAGTTACCCTCCACAATCTTCCTCACCAGCTTCTCCAACTCCTCATCGGAGATCACTGAGAATTTAGATATAACCTCGTTGAGTGGCAACTTAGAGGTGGAGAAGTCTAATAGGATCTCCTGGATGGAGTCCTTTGAGATCAACCCTTTACTCAAAGCCTCGATCACCCTCTCTAAGACCTCATCGGTTATTAACGATATATCGCCTCCCTTACTCCTCACGAACTTCAGGGTGTTCTCTAAAGTAGTAGCTATTACAACAGGCTGAACCGAAGGCGTATATTTCTTCACTAATCTCTCAAAGAGATCTAATCTTATATTGTTTAACATAGCTTTAGCCAATTCGAGGCTGAGCCCCATAGCGGTTAATCGCCTTAACTTAACCTCTGGGCTCTCGGGTACTAGCTTCAAGGCCTCTTCCAAAATCTGCTGCTTTATTCTTATTGGCGGGATATCCGTCTCTGGGTACATCCTCGCTGAGCCCGGTTGTGGTCTTAGAAACCTCGTATTTCCGTCCTCAAGTGCAGCTCTGGTCTCCTTTGGAACTCCCTTAAGGGCCTGGACTGCCCTTTCGAGCACTACGTCTAGAGCTCTCTTAGCCCTATCGTAATCTCCTACGACTAACACAAATGCGTCCTGATCCTCAATCTCCAGTGACCTCTTAACCGCCTCCACTTCCGCGTTAGTTATGCCGTAGTTGGGCAGCTCGTCTGAGTGGAAGATCCCCCCCAGTCCGGTCATGACCCTAACGTAATCGGCGATCTCAGTCCCGAATCTCCTCCCTGGAGAGACCTCAGTGCCCAGTATTCCCCCCATGCGTTTAAGCCGAAGTCCCATTACCTTGGAACCTGAGTCCAGCTGTTTCCTCACAAGTTTAGAGTTGGTGGACAAGAAAAGGTGGGTTAGGTCCTTCCTCTCGGCTAGTTTCCTTAAGGAATCTTCATCGAGGCCTCTCCTCTGCAGTTCCTCCGAGATTCTGAGTAAGTTGAACTGCCTAAGGCATTCGTTGAAGACCACTTTAGGTATAGCCTCTAGCTTCTGAACCCCCTTTATCTCGATCTTCTGTCCCCCCGTTATGGACACGTTTAAGTCCTGCCTTATGGTTCCGATGCCTCTCTTGGCCTTCCCTGTGAGCCTCATTAGCTGTCCTATCCTCAGTGCTACTCTCTCGGCCTGCTCCGGAGTCCTTATGTCCGGGGCCGTGGAGATCTCGATTAACGGTATGCCGAGCCTGTCCAAGTTATAGGTGACCTCTCCCTCTCCTTCCTTCACCTTCCTAGCCGCGTCCTCCTCTAAAGCTATGGTCTGGATCCCTATTCTCCCCTCTTGGTCATCTACATATCCACCAATCCCCACAATCGCTGTCCTCTGAAAACCTGTGGTATTGGAGCCATCGATCACTATCTTCCTCATTACGTAAACCTCGTCCACCACATCACCGTGAAGGGCCTTCGTCACAGCTATTGCAGTTTCGAGCGCCTCGGCGTTAAGTTCATGGGGCGGCTCCTCATCAGCCTCAACTAGACAGGAGGAGTGAGACACCTGGTAGTTGAATATCTTGCCCTTCTCCCACTCGAATAGAGCTGCAGGATCTACTTCACCGAGCTCGCTTAAAGACGGCCTTAAGTACCTAGATAGGGTGGCCTCAAATCTCTCGTCTAAATTCGTGGGGCAGTGACAGAAGAGCTTATGGGAAGTATCGAGCTGCTGATGCACTTCTAGCCCCACTTTTAGGCCCAGTTTAGTGCAATCCAATTCACTCATGGTCCCACCTTGGGTAATTATTGACCATATGTCTGTAATTTATTTCCCCTACCAAGTTCGTCCTCATCACAGACTTTACTTGCTCAGGGTCATTGGTGTGGGCTAAAGTCCACATCAGCTTCACCAGTGCAACCTCTGGCAGCATATCCTCGAGTGGGACTACCCCAGCTTTCAGCAGCTCCCTCCCTGTAGTATACACGTTCATATTCACTCTCCCGAAGATGCATTGGGACGTCATACCCACGAAGATCCCGTCTCTGGTCAACTTCTTGAACTCCTCCACGAAGATCGAGGGGGTGTGCCCTAACCCAGTTCCCTCCACTATCATTCCCTTAACTCTCTTCTCTACGAGAAAGCTTAATATTGATGGATCCAACCCAGGGTAGATCTTGAGCAGAAACACGTCCTTATCGAAACTGGCGTCTACCCCAGTTTCGTCCCCTTTCTTCAGGAAGTCCTCTCTCAGCATGATCACTCTCCTGTTCCTCCAATCCACCTTAGCCAAAGGTCTGTCGTTGATCGATTGGAACGCATCCCTCCTGCTCGTGTGCATTTTCCTTACCTTCACTCCCCTATGAGCTAGTCCATAGGTATCTGAGGTCTCTTTGTGCATCAGCACCGAGACTTCCCCAAAGGGTGCGTCCTTAGCTAGTATTACAGACGATAATAAGTTGATCGAGGCATCGCTACTGGGTCTATCACTGCTCCTCTGAGATCCCACCAGGACTACTGGCACAGAGAGTGGCCTCAAGGAGAAGGCTAGAGCTGCCGCCGTATAGGACATAGTATCAGTCCCGTGAGCCACTACTACTCCCACACTCCCTTCATCAGCTGCTCTTTTCACTGTCTTCGCTATGGACACCCAGAGCTCAGGCGTCATGTTCTCACTGAGTATGGAGAATAGTACCTCCGCTGACACTTCAGCGATTTCCTTCAGCTCAGGGACAAACTCTACTATCTCCTCAGTAGTCAGGGCAGGTCTCACAGCCCCAGTTTCATACTCAACCCTACTCGCTATGGTGCCTCCGGTGCTTATGATCTTCACTCCCCCTTTCAGGGAGGGGCTGAGCGTGGTGGGCCGATTGAGGACCCTTTCTTCCCTCTTTCGAACGAGTCTAGTCTCCGCTGCCGTGATGTCCAAGCCAACGTTGTAACCGTTATCCAATTTTAAGACCACTATCGAATCATCGCTCGAGTAAGATGGCATCAGCACACCCTTAAGGTTCAGATTGCCCTTCTTCACCTCTAACTGATCGCCTATTTCGGCTCCTATTCTGCTCAGAATGCTTAGGGCTTTACCCCTGTAACTCTCCAGTACCATAATATGGGGCTTTTCGCTTAACTTTTATCTCTATTTGAAAAGGGCCTACCCGGCCCTTTTACGCTTCTAAGTCAAACTTTAGTTCAAAACTAGTATTGGCAAATACTCACCAAGTCAGGGGCTTGAAATAGGTTAGACCTAGCATTTAACTTATACTCACAGGTCCCTCCTTAACGAAATATAGAGATCTTTACCTCTGCTGCGTCTTCGCCTTTAGTCTCTTCTCATACTCCAGCCTGTTCCTAACTCTAGGAACTTCTTTTCTCCTAGGCTTGGGCTGAATTTTAGGAGTCTGGCTCCTCACCTTTCCGGCTTTGGTAAGTGAACCGTGCGAAGGCAATCAAAACACCAAATAACATTAAAGCCAGGACTAAATAAAGGTTTAGTTAGCGGTGGACTGATATCGCATGAAGATTTTCGTGGCGGAACATGCCCTAGGTTCCTTCGCTTTTGATGAGGAGGGAAAGCTCATAGCCTACTCGCTTAATCCTAAGGACGTAGGAAAGGTTGTGGAAATGCTACTAATGGAGGAGGAGGGGGAGCCTCTAGCCTCCACTGTGGACCTATTGAAGAAGGTGAATGCCGATGAGGTAGTAGTGGAGAACGAGGTTGTGATTCCTAAGATACAAGCCATGGGGATTAAGGCCTCTGCCTCTCCGCATCACTTGGGTGCCAGGAAACTAAGGGCCAACTTAACTCAAATTGCCAAGGAGTCCAACTTTTCCGAATCTGAGAGCGAAATCTACAATTTCCTGCACGTAGTCTCCTTGGAGCTGACCAGAAGGAAGCTGAGAAGGGCGGCTCAAAAGAGGGATCAGCTGGCTATTCAAGCCGTGAGAGCCATAGATGACATAGATAAGACCATTAACCTCTTCTCAGAGAGGCTGCGGGAGTGGTATAGCCTGCACTTCCCTGAATTGGATAAAATGATCGAGGATCATAGGGTTTACGCTTCCATAGTTGCACAGGGATACAGGGACCTGATAGGTGAGGAAGACTTAAAGAAACTAGGTATTCAAGAGCAGAGGGCACGTAAGATAGTTGAAGTTGCCAAAAGGAGCATGGGCGCTGATCTATCGGATGACGATATTTTCGCGTTAACGTCTTTCGCCTCAAATATACTCTCCCTCTTCACCGTAAGGGATCAGTTAACCGATTACGTGGAGTCAGTGATGAAGGAAATAGCGCCTAACGTAACTGCCTTAGTGGGGGCAAGTCTGGGGGCTAGATTGCTGAGCTTAGCGGGGAGCTTGGAGGAGTTGGCTAAGATGCCTGCAAGCACGATCCAGGTTTTGGGTGCCGAGAAGGCCCTCTTCAGGGCGCTGAGGAGCGGGTCCAGGCCGCCTAAACACGGGGTCATATTTCAATATCCAGTTATACACAACTCGCCCAGATGGCAGAGGGGTAAAATAGCTAGGGCTCTGGCCTCAAAGCTAGCCATAGCAGCCAAGATAGACGCATTTTCAGGCAGATATGAAGGCGATCAACTGAGGGAACAACTGAATAAAAGAGTGGAGGAAATAAAGGAGAAGTATCCCTCCCCACCACCCAAGAAGGAGCAGGAAAGAAGGGAGCCTGCGAAACCAAAGGATAAAAGGAAGGGAGGGAAACGGTTCAGAAGGAGGAAGTGATCCATGTCCGAAGTGGAGCTCGTGAAACAAACGCAGATGGAAAACATCTATGAATGTAAATACATGGATGGCACCACTAGACTCTGTACTAAGAACTTAGCTGTTGGGTATAGGGTTTACGGCGAGAGACTAGTTAGATACAAAGACGTGGAGTACAGAGAGTGGAACGCTTTCAGGAGCAAGTTAGCTGGAGCCATAATGAAGGGCTTAAAGTATAATCCCATATATAGGGGGTCTAAAGTGCTCTACCTTGGCATAGCCTCAGGTACCACAGCTAGCCATATATCCGATATAGTAGAGGAGAGCGGGAAGATTTACGGCGTGGAGTTCTCAGCCAGGGTGGTCAGAGAACTCCTCTTGGTAGTCCAGAGGAGGCCCAATATATATCCCATTCTAGCCGACGCCAGATTCCCAAGCAAGTATAGGACCTTAGTCGAGGACGTCGACGTAATTTACGTCGATATAGCCCAACCAAATCAGGCGGAAATAGCCTCTCATAACGCAGATTACTTCCTGAAACCCAACGGTTACCTCCTGTTGGCTGTCAAGTCGAGAAGCATAGACGTGACTAAGGAGCCTGGGGAAGTGTTTAAGGCTGAGGCCACTAAGCTAGAGTCGGCTGGTTTCTCAGTAGAGCAAGTAATTGACTTGGATCCTTATGACAAGGATCACGCCATGATAGTAGCCAAGAGGGAGCTTTAGTGATAGACAGATTACTCGAGATCAGTGTGAGGGAGATATTCGACAGTCTTCCCTCTAACTTCGTTACTCTTAAGGACGCTTTAGGGGGCAAACTCGAGATCAGGCTGAGGAACGGACTGACTCACCTTATGTCAGGAGACGAAGTGAGGAGGGCCTCAGAAATGATTCCCTCTCATCTTTGGTCGGCGGTGAAGCTACCGTTCCTTTTGGTTAAAACCATGTCCCCAGGGGAATATTTGGTATCGGGAGACGAGGTAACTGCATTAGGGGTCTCCCTGTTAGTGGGTAAGACAGGGACCCAGTTAAATATTCTTGAGGTCCAGAAGTTGCTGAGAGATTTCGCTTCCCTAGTTTTCATAACTATAGGGATAAGCGAAACCCTGCAAGAAAACTTTGAGCAAGGACTTTAGCCCTCCGATGCAGAAGAGTAGCAGGGCCTCAGTCTAAAAGACGTTGACCTCTTATCCAGTTTTTAGCATGGGAGCTCCTCAAATAGGAATTAAGAGTCCATGTGCCTCTCAGGGGATTTTGGGATTAATAATCGAGGAGGAGGCTGACAGATCGAATTTCTAAGATGCCAATTACTGGTCTTATGAGAGAAAGGTAAATAAGGAGGGCTGCGTATATTATGCTCTAGTCTCGGTGATTTTGATGGAAGTAGCATCTTCAAATATCGAAGATATGATCTTCGAGAAGATAAAGGAGGCCGGTCCTGAGGGAATAAGACAGAGTGAGGTTGGTAGACTGCTTGGGATTCCGGGCTCAGAGGCCGCTAGGGCTATATCGAAGTTGATTAGGAAAGGATTGGTAAGGAAACACTCAACGATAGTGGAAGGCAAAAGAATGGTGGTCCTTTACGCGGTGATGTCCACAGACATTCCAATAGTTGTGAACCTCAACAGCGTGGAGAATGTGCCATGTTTTTCGTGTAAAGTTATAAACAAGTGCGAAAATGGTAGCTACATAAGTCCTCAGACCTGTGGCAAGATGAATCAGTGGCTCATAGAATCCGTTTTAAGAAGTGTGGGTTAGGCATTTCAATATATCCTCGAATTCGGCGTCAGATCTGATGCCGTTACTGTCCAGGTGGGTTGCCGAAGCTCGACCCACACATTGGATTACTTTTTCCTTTTTGGGGATTGACCACTTCCTAATCGAGCATAACCAGTCTATTTTCCAGTAGTGGAAGTTCTGATACGGAGTCTCCTGCTTAAGGGTTGTAAGTAGCTTATGAACTCGACGAGAGCTGGGAAGGTAGGAGAATTCATTGAGCTCACTCGTCAGCCCCTCTAACACCTCCTGATCCCATAGCTCTCCCATCCACAGGGGCCCCGCTATCCTCATTATCGAGTTCCCGCACCTAGGGCACGTTATCTGATCCACGTAGGACCTCCCCTCTGAGTATCCACATTTGTTGCACTCGACGTAGTATCCTAACCTCTTAAGCAACTCGTCAGCCCTCTTAGCTCCCTTAACAACTCTGAAGTAGGCCCTGTAATAGTAATCAGTGTAGTAAGTCAGAGTAGGATAAGCGGCTAAGTCTACGCTCGCCGCTTCCGAAACGACTTTAGAAATGAGTATCCTCAGCCCTACCTCCCTATGGAAGCTCAGTCTCTGATTTATGGCTCCATACTTCCTTCTACACGAGGAGGGAGAGGAACCGGTCAAGGCCGAGGTATCTGTTGCAGTGAGCGCCAGTAACCCCTTGTTCCTCAAGGCCGAAAGCGAGGACATTATAAAGGGGACAGGGGACCCAAATGGATCCACATCCACGAGATCCCCCTTCACTTCATTAAGGAGGGAGTTGGCATTCCTGTTGTGGACCTCAGCCTTTACTGAGTTCCTCTTAACGTTCTCCTTGATTAACTCGAAGGCCACAGGGTTTATGTCATTGATTACCACTTCAGGAACTCCTGCTTCTAAGTAGTACCTTATCCCCCTAACTCCAGTAGCAGCTAAAGCATCTATAGCCCTCTTCACTCTCAGCTTATTAGCCACTAATATCGATAGGTCTCTGTTGAAAACCATCCTCTGATTGTAGAAGACCGGAGACCATGCAGGATCGAATTTACCCTCTCTAGTGTACTGCGAGGGATCAGGGATCAAGATCTTGGCTTTTCCCTCAACTACTTCTTGTGTCCTCATTTAACAGCTCTGGGAGTCTATGGACCTCATCATACATAATAACTTCTATGCCCTCCTTCTTTAGGTCTTTCACTAGCCTAGTAGTCCTCGCTACCACTATCATCTCCGACCTCAATTTGGAAGCCATCTTGTTCGACTCTGTAACCTTCCTGTAAGACTCGTTAGCTATAGTTTCCTGCGTAATTAGAATCGATCTATTCTCCTTGACTGCTGCTATATCCGTTGCTGTCAACTTAAGCTCAAAAGCTCTGTAGCCTACTGATTTCAATGAGTTGACTATCCTCCCTTTGGCGAGATCAGTATCAGTTTCCTGGCTCTCCTTCACATCTACTCTAAGGTTCTTAGAAAGATCACCGATCACCTCTTCCCCGAAAATGTCCACGAGCTTCTCCGCTATCTCCACACTGACTAACGAATTGCCCCTTTCATACTCGTATACAGCCTTCCTACTCACGCCTAATATTCTAGCTAGGTCCCCTCTACTATATCCTCTTTCCTCCCTATTCTCTCTCAGCGCATGAGGATCTATCTTGACGAAGATCCCCCCTCTAGACTTAAGCAGGAATATCTTTCCCTCCGATGCCATCTTATGGAGTCCATACGTGGAGATCCCGATCACGCTCTCCTTCTCTATGGCTATGTCCTCCTCCGCTTCTTCCGTGACGAAAAGGGGTGAGGCTCCAGTCGCCGCTGATATCTTCTTCAGGTCCTCTAGCTCCTGTTTTCTGATCCTATCAGTGGCTCTTATTACGAGCCTCCTATCCTCCCCAACCGCTATTAGGTCTATAGACCTCTTTTGTTCCTCAGGGTAATCTATTGTGGTCACGTTGTAGCCATCTGCAGCTAACACTCTAGCAGCCTCCTCAGCTAGGGTATTCAATTTCCACCCCCCTAAGGTCTAAGTCCCCGATCATGACTTATTATAAATAATGATAATCTCTCGAGCTTAATAAAAATTTTTCTCCTTCTCTTTCAGCTCATTGACTTCCCTATCCTGAAGAATTCCTAGCGAATTAGATTTCATGAGAGTATTCGTATTTCAGAGATAGGGGTTCGATTCGATATCCTCCCCGTCCTGGAGGTTCTCCTTCAGGCGGTTCATGGTCCCCCACCACGGATTCGGGTTACACCTGGTGGGCAGTCCAGCGGATCAGTGAAACGTTCCCACCTGACTCAGGATCCGAGGTGGAGTGTGGATCCGTAATATGCTGTTATATTATTCCAAAAGATATATATGGAGAAGAGAGCTGATGCCCCTCCCTCAGTCCCATTAAACCTTCGATCGAGTCGTAGAGGAGTGACATTAGCTTCACTGAAATAGATTCTAGAAAGGTATTTAAAAACAGGAGCTTTCCACCACTTAACCCCTTCTTAGTAACTCGTTGATGGTTGAACCATACTGATGGGATCCGCTTCGATACAAGAATTCGCTGCCAGGATCACTTCTCCGCAATCCTGACGATCTACTGAAAGGATGAAAATGAACAGAGAGTACTTGTTCAAATTTCCTTAAATTTCTCCTGATCTAATGCCTAGGTAGAATTGGGGTATACTTATTATAGTGGTGGTTGAAAACGTATAGGCAGAGGCTTTGATGGGAGAAAAACCCCTTGAGGAAAACGACATTTACACCAGGATTTCTGAATTGAGGGAGCAGGTGATATCTCTCAAAGACCGAAAAATAACCTTGAGGCAGCAGAGGGAGAGGTTAATAGAGGAGAAGGGAGAGCTGATAGCGAAGATCAGAGAAGTCAAATCACTGATCCGAAAGGAAATAGAGGAGTATAATCAGAAATCCTCGGTGTTGAGGGAGCTAATACAGCAGAAGAGAAAGCTGCTGGACGAACTCAAGGAAGCAAAAGAGAGACTTTCGGCGACCAAGGGCATCAAATTGGACCCAAGAGAGGTTTTCGGGCTTGAAAAGAGGATTAAGGCGTTAGAGTGGAAACTGCAAACTACCTCTCTACCTCTAGAGGAGGAGAAGAAAATCGTGAAGAGGATCGAACAGCTTGAAAAGGAATTGGCAGAGAAGAGAAAGCTCCTGCAACTCACCTCATCACTGGGAGAGGACAGGGCCAATTTCATGGCGAAGAGGGTGGAAGTATCAATAATTAGGGATAAGATAAAGAGTGTAATCAGTGAGATGGATGCGAAGAGGAAGGAAATAGAAGCGTATAAGAAAACTCTCAAGGATTACGTGGAGAGGCTTAATCAGATAAAGGGTGAGCTGGAAAACCTGAAGAAGGAAACCGCTGAGCTTGCAGCGAAGTTGGGCGAAAAGCAAGCTCAGATGAGGTCCTATGTGGAGCAGGGGAGGAGGCTACGTGAGCTCAGGAGTAAAGCTAAGGACCAAGAGGTTCTAGAGAAGAAGAAGAGACAGGTGGAGGAGAAGGCTAAGAAGTCAAACAGGCTAAGTTTCGAAGAGTTCCTTATCCTATATGGAGCCCCAGGAAACAACGATGATTCAGGGTAAGATCCTAGTCATTTACATTGACATAGATGATGACCTGGGCAGGGTGGGAATAGAGACCCCCATAGTAGGAGAGGAAGGAGTAAGGAGGGTCATAGACATTGCCTCCAACTATCTGGCCTCGGATTCCGACTTCAACACCATGGTTGTGAGTTACAACGTATATAAGAAACTGAAATCCAATCCGAACAACGATGTGGAGATTGCCTTCATCTCCGGGAGTACTGACGGAGGCCTTAAGGCCCACACGACTTTCGCCTCTAAACTGGAGGAAGTGCTAAGGAAAGTACAACCAATAGGCGCAGTGGTGGTTTACGACAGTCCAGAGGACGAGAGTGCTGTACCCATAATACAATCTCGGATCCCTATATACGGTGTTGAGAGGGTGATAGTGGAGCAGTCCCGAGGTGTTGAGGAGACGTATGTCCTCTTCGCTAAGTACATTAAGAAAGCGGTGAGCGACCCTAAGTACTCCAGGATCTTCTTGGGCATCCCCGGTATAGCGTTAGTGTTGATCGCTATTCTATCTATCTTTAATTTGTTAAGTTATGCAGGAATAGTCCTCGCTATGTTGATCGGCGTGGCCATGCTAGTTAGGGGTCTGTCCATAGATGATGCAGTCGAGAAGTGGTGGGAGAACTCCCCGATCATGGTAATAAGTGCTATACTTTCACTAATATCTCTGGTCATAGCCCTGGTCAACGGGGTCCTCATATCCTCTCAATTCAATGCGAAGAGCGTGGAGGGCTTCTCAGCTCTGATGCTGGGCATACTTCCATACCTGGCATTCACCGTGGTGATCTTAGCCGTGGGTAAAATGGTGTCAAGGCTAATTTCGAGGGATTTGAGAGTCTGGCACGACATACTATCTCTATCGACAATAATAGTTGGTTACTACATTATAAGTGGCGTCCTCAGGCAGCTAGAGTTAGGCAAATACGAACTCAGCCTTCAGCTAGTCTACGAACTCATAGTATCGTCGATCGTTTTGATCTCGATTTACGTTGGGCTGAGCCATCTCGAGAAGCGTTTCACATACGAATGACTTTGTCCCTTACCTCAAGGGGTAGATCGCTGAGGTTTATCTTGACTCCCTTTCTTGGCACTCGCTTCACCCTCGATAAAACTAAGTATCTCTCTGCGTCTTTCTCCTCCCTTGACTTTAGGATCCTTATCTTCACTACCGTTGAACCCGTATTTACGTAGGCGTATTTCCCGTGCTTAGCCCCCATGGCTCTCTGCGCTCTTTTTCCTAATCAACTATTTAAGTTAACCTCCCTCAATTCGTTTTTACAGAAGAACGAAATCCTCGCCTTTAGACAGGGAAGAGATAGGAAACGAGCGCAACCATACTCTGCCTTGGTTAACAGTTTCGCTTAAGCCGTGAAATCCTTATGCCGTTATGAACGTCGAGTCAGAGAGTGTGAAGTCCATGAGCTCACACCGTAGGTGGGGTATAACTGGCTAGGTCAGGTGAGACAACGAAGGGTGTGCAGGTTCCCCTACCTGCGCAAGCGTAGGTGGATTTGGGTTAGTGCCGCTAAGGGGGTGGAGAGGGTGAAGGGGGAACATTTGGCCTTGGTGAAGCCCAAGGGCTAGGAGTCGAATATAAATTCACGAGATTTCAGTGAGCACAAAACCCCTTCAGTTTCTTCACCATGAATTAGAGCCCTCTTAGCAGGGTCTTGATCCTGTCCTTGAACTCCTCCATTGAAGAGGCCCAAAACCTTATCATTGCTTCCTTACCCTTAGTCCCTGTATCGTATATTACGCCGGGTATCTTGCCGTAGGTATTGCTCAGGAAGTCCACGATCCACTGCATCGATTTGCCCTCTTCTCCTCTGGGCTCCAGCTCCCTGTTCACTTCAACAACATCAATTCCCATATCCTTGAATAGCGAAACTACCTTGGGGTCGAACCTTATGTTCATCAGCGTATTCGCTTTGACTCCTTTCTCTATAATAGAGAAGAGTAACCTAGCTGTATGGGTCGGTCTACAGAAAACCGCGGGTAGGTTTACTTTAACTGCTGAATCGCCGTACCTCGTTATCCTGCCTTTATACGTAGCTATATCACATAGGTCTCTCACATATGGAGTCGGAATTGAGTGGGCAACATTGGATTGAACTTCCGGGATGAGGAGATAGAACTTGGGCGAGTCCCTTATGAACTCAGCTAACTCGTTCATCTCTTCGATCACCTCAAATCTCATGGCTCTTCGCTCCAGCGAACTCACAGGGTCTACCGGCCCTATGCCTTTTCCTATTTCAAGGCCGTCAAGTATCGCTTGATAGACGATCTCCTTAGCCTTAAGGAAAGAGGAGTTTAGGTCGAATCCCTTAGCTAAGAGAGCGGTCAGGGCCGCTGCGAAAAGGCTACCAGTTCCATGAGTGTTTCTTTGTGAAACCCTAGGATAACTCACATACTCAAAGTCCTTACCGTCGTATAACAGATCCACGCTCTTCTCGCCTGAAATGTGACCACCCTTTATTATAACCGCCTTAACTCCGTATAGGTTCACTATGGTCTCGGCTGCCCTTTTCATAGACTCAAGGTCCCTAATACTGACTTTAGATAGGGCTTCGGCTTCAACAGAATTAGGGGTCACTATGCAAGGTAGTTCCATTATAGTCGACCTATAGATCTCCACATCACGTATCAACGCTGTTCCATCCTTGGCAGTTAGAACTGGGTCCACGACGACCTGCTTTAACTCCTCGACCTCCTCCTTCACGGCCAGGAACTGATCCCTCTCATATATCATGCCTATCTTAACTGCATCTATTTGGAAGTCGTCCTTCAAGGTCCGTATTTGTTCCCTTAAGGAATTTGCTGGAATGGGGTAAATGGATCTTATGCCCTTGGTATTCTGTGCCGTAATAGCAGTCACCGCTACTAATCCGTGGACCCCCAGCATTTCGAATGCTTTGACATCACTTTCGGCCCCAGCACCACCTCCAGTGTCTATACCCGCTATGGAGAGAGCGTTAGGCTTCCTCATCCCTTCTCACCCTGGTATTCCCCGCGATCACCCAGAACTCTCCATCATCCCTAGACTCCAACTTCCATATTCCGGTGGTGTGTTTAACCAACTCCACAGTCTCTTGAACGGCCTTCAGTGTGTCCCCCCTTCCTTTGCCCATGGCCATTATCAGCATCACATCGTCCCCTGGCTTCAAGTCATCTATTACATGGATTATTTTCAGGTCCACTAGATCACCGTATCTAGCCTTAATCTCATCTTCTATTCGCTTGAGCCTTTTCCTTGTGTAGTCCTCGTAAGTTTCATATTTCAAAGATATGACCTTATGGCCTTCTACTTCTCCCTTAACGAAACCTAAATAAACCACCATGGAGCCAGCATTAGGTGGAGCTCGCTGCCTGAACTTCCTGATCTCCTCCAATACATCCAGTTTCGAGCCTATTCTCAGCTCTCCACCAGATGGAGGTGGGAGGAAAGCCACTTCATCCCCTTCCATTAGTTTCGACTTAGGTTCTCCGTTCACAAGGACTGCGATCTTCACGTTTCCAATTCCATACTCGATCGCTTGCACTAGGCGTTCACCGTGAATTCGTCTCAGTCTCTCAATTAGGCACCTCAACTCGCCGCAATCGATTTCCACCTCTTCTTCAGAAACCCCCGCTATATCTCTGAGTATGGCGAAATATCTGACTTTGACCTTCAATTCTTTCCCTTTATCCCATTTCGGGGGCTGAATTAAAATAACTGATAGCAGCTTCGATCATTGAAGCTGAAAAGGACGGGCCCTTGAAAATATAGAACCGTGGGAGAGAGTAGTTAGGAGAAGTAAGCTACCTTCAGGGCATCGATCACCACTTGCTCATTTACTGCGGAGAACAGGGCAGATACTAGGACTTCACTGAAACTCTGAGATTCCACTAGGCTCCTATACTCGTAAGCCAACTTATTTGAGGCTAACACCGCTCTCTTAAGCACCTCCCCTAAACTTCTCCTGTCCTGAGCTTTGATCTCCTCTAAGGCCCTCTCTAAGGCTGATCGGACCTGTGGGCTATCTAAGCCCATCTGTTTAACCTCATTTAATGCACTACCTTTGAGTACAGAGACTAGCTCATCGAAAAAGTACCTCCTTATAACAGGAATTATGAGCGTCCTATAGAAGCTCGGACCACCTAAGGCCCACTTGCTCACGTTCTCCGCAAGCTGATCCACGGAGTCCGAGAGCGCTCTCCTGAAGGCGTATCTCACGTATTCGGCCAGGTCTACGTTAGCGGTTACAACTCCTTTGGGCTTAACTGGAGCTGAGGTAACGGACCTGTAAACGGAGATTGCCCCTGTCTTATACGTGGAAAAAGGGCAAATGGTGTAGCCGTTAACTTTGCCCGCGGACATCACGAACCCCTCGTAAGAGCCGAAGTAACTACCTACACATTGGTCAGATCTCTGCGCAAGGCCAAGCTTCCTCATCCAACAGCCGGTATGGACTTCCCCCTTAATCTTATCCTTTATAACTTCGTATGCTAATATCCCTCCCTTCCCCCCTAACTTGGTGTAAGTGTAGAGGCCCTCTGGACACATGAAGTAAACCCTCTCAGCTCCTTCATTCCTCATGATCTCTGAAACACGCTCCACCTGCTTCCGTGCTTCCTCCACGTTTCCAGTCACATATTTATCGAATCCACAGCATATACCATCAACTAGCTTTATCCTTGGGGAGAAAGGCTGCTGCAGGCTCTCTCCATTCTCGTAGAGGTAAGACACGAATGCCTCAAGGCCCTCTGGATCATACTTAGCCGCGCACCCTACGAAGAGGAGATAGGGAGGCTTATTTCTATATTTCGAGAATATCATGTTCTCCAGGTCCCTTAAGCTCATGCCGACTGGAGGAGTTTCTACACTGTCTCCAATCCTGGGCTTAAGCCTAGGTAAAGCTTCAGTAATGGTCGAGATCTTCACCCCAACAGGGCATGCCTCATCGCATTTGGTGCATCCGAAGCAGGGTTCAAAGTTCCTCTCTCCCAGGATCAACCTAGATATCCTCCCCAAAGGCGAGAACTCTAGTTTCCCAGTAGTCTTGTAGGATAGACAACTGTTGAGGCAAAGGCCGCAGTTCACGCACTTTAAGGACTCAATGTATAGCCCCTGAAACTCCCTGAGGTCCCTCGGAACTGTGGTTCTCTTCTTGAACTTGTTCAAGATCAATCTATGTAACTCGTTATAGGAGGAGAGGGAGGGAAAGGGCATCACGTCCTGGTTATCCCTCAGGAACTTGAAAAGACTCTCCAGGTCATCATACTTCACTCTCCCTAAAATCACTGTGAATTCTGAGGGCGAGTTGTATTTGATTATGTAAGCTATGGACTTCTGAAAGAAGTCCAGTTTCAACTCCTCTGCTTTAGACTTAGGCGTCCTCAGAGCTACGGGTAAGAAGCCTTGGACTAGGGTGGATGCGACTCTCTGATGAAGAGTCTCCGCTAGTTCGAGGACTGAGTACTCCTTTCCGCTCATGCCCAATCTCCTTGCGTAGGAAGCAGGGATGTAGTATTTAGCTCCCTGTTCATCCAATATTACGCTCCATGCGAACTCGGAAGGTTCCGTAGTTTCCACGACTACAGTGTAAGGCACTGCTCCGAATCTCACCTTACCCTCACTCAGTTCCCCTACCGTCTTGCCATGTCTCACGAAGCCATACTTGTAGCTTCCGAAACCGGAACCGTTAGTGGCAACGAAACCTCCTACTGTCCCCTCCAAGTAAAGGGGGAAAATAGCGGGGGAGAGACCCTTTAGCGACATCATGGTTATGAGCTCCCTGAACGTGAGGCCCGGTGCAACATCGTAGTAAATGAGACCATTAGCTCTCTCAGCCTCCTTAATCAGCGAGCCGTCCTCTAGGGCTCTGGGGCTTTGTCTCTTCTTTGACCTTATGTAGGGGAGTATATCTCCTGTAAGGGATGTCCCCCTACCTATCACGACCTCTTGGTTTACGAAGTATCTCTCCAACTCCTTAATGTCAAAGGAGGGTATGGCTCTGCTGAATACTGAGGCATCTAGCACACATAAAGATAATCAAACCAACATATTAAATGCGACCTTATTATTAACCACTCTATATATCCATGCTGATAATTAGGCCGCCTCAACTAGAAACGGTCTCGCTATCACTTCCTCCCTTGAGATTGATGAGTATTATAAGATAATTAATCTAATATTTTAGTTTTTACTTCTATATATTAATTACGAAATTGTAAAAGAAACTGATCGGTTCTCCGTTTCTAGCTCTAGAAGGGAATATTGTAAAGCTTTAGGAGTATCCACAGAAGTGAACAGAACGGGAAAGCGATATTAGAAATATCAACTATGAATACCTTAAAAGGTATAGGGAAATCTAGAAGTGACAGCCTACATGCGAACCCCTAAGGGAGCTATCTATGCTTTAAAAACAGTAATCCTGGTAATCCCCAATTAGGATCTCCGAATGTTATGATGCCGTAGATCATCGGTATTAAAACCTCTAGGTATATATGTGACGTCCTCGGTTAGGATTTATCGTGGTCAAACTTAGGCTGGTTGAAGTGGGGTCCTCAGCGAGTTACACGCTGGGAGACAAAGTCTTAGCTAAATTAGACCCGAAGAGGGACTACACAACCTTCAATATCGTGGGGAAGACCCTCTTTAACAAAGAGGGAAGAGCCATAGCTAAAGTCCTAGACGTGATAGGCAACGTGAATGAACCTTACGCGATACTCAAACCCTTAAGCAGGATTGAGGCCAACGAGCCTCTATTGGTTAAAGTGAAGGGGAGGAAAGCCAAGTGAAGTGCCCCTCTTGCTCCTCCGAAGACATAGTGAGGGATAGTGTGACATGGGAAGTCAAGTGTGGTAACTGCGGTCTAGTGATAGAAGAAGCCGTGGTCGATCAAGGGCCGGAGTGGAGGAGTTACAACCAAGAACAGCGGTTAGCTCGGGAGCGCGCTGGAAGTCCTATGACTCTGAGGGTTCACGACAGAGGTCTCAATACTACGATAGGTATTTCTTCAACTAAAAATAAAATAAAAGCAATAAAATTGAAGAGGAATAATGATAAGGTCAGGGTTCAGAGAAAGGATAAGAAGCTCGTTACTGCTCTCTCTGTGCTAAACTCGGTTTGTGCAAAACTAGAGGTCACCCCTGTTATAAGGGAGAACGCAGCCCTAATCATAAGGAAGTTAGTTGAGGAAAACCATTTGCGAAGGATAAATCTAATCGCCGTAGCTGCAGCTGCGGTTTTAAAGGCATGCAATATGACGGGTATACCGAAGACGCTGCCTGATGTAATAAGGACCCTAGGGGTTAAGAAGGAGGAGATATGGGAGGCGGAGGACAGGATAAGTAAGGCTTTCCCTACTAACAGGCTACTCAAGGTCAGAGTGGACGTCAGGGACTATATTCCCAGGATAGTGAGCCAGCTCAGGCTTCCAGAACAATTAGTAGTAAAATCCTCAGAGCTGGTTAACATGGTGAAAGAAGTGGGGTTAACCAGTGGCAAGGGACAGCTAGCTATAGGAGCTGCTGCAGTTTATATCCTGAGCGTTCTCCTGGACCTCAAGAAGACCCAGAAGGAGATAGCTGAGACTTTGGGTATAACCGAGGTGACAATAAGGAATAGATACAGGGATATAGTTGATAACTTTGAGATAGAGGTCAAACTCTAACTCCTTTGTAAAGGTGGTATTTTTGAGTTGTGAAGACAAGAGAACTGGTGAACTGCTAGTAGTATATGAGCCTGAGGACATACTGAAGCTGGCCGAGGCACTGAGTTCCTTAACTAGGCTGAATATCTTGGCCTTAGTTTCAGAGGAACCCAGGAGTATTTCGGAATTAGGTGAGGCCTTACTCATGACCAAGGGAAATGTGAGCAGTCAAGTTTCCGCACTCGAGGCTGCGGGCTTGGTGGAGACCTTTTACCTCGCAGGTAGGAAAGGGGTTAAGAAGCTAGTTAAGGCTAAGTACTCAACTGTAATGATTAAGCTTCAGCCGCAGCGGAAGTGAGAAAGCCTAGGAATAGAGGGGACGGCCTGAGCGGTCTACTATTGAACTCAGGGTGGGGCTGAGTGCCTAGGAAGAATTTGTGCCCCTTGAGCTCCATGAACTCCACTAAGCCGCTTTCGCTCACGCCTGACACCAAGAAGCCGGCTCTCTCTAACGCGTCGACGTAAGACGGATTGACCTCGAACCTATGCCTGTGCCTCTCCGTTACTTCCTTAGCTCCGTAGAGGTTCATTACGATCGACCCTTCCCTGAGGAGGATCTTCTGCGCCCCCAGCCTCATGGTTCCTCCTACGTATGTCACTTTCTTCTGCTGATCTAGCATTGTGACCACTGGATTCTTGGTCTCAGGATCTATTTCCGTGGAATTAGCGTCGGCCAGACCTAGGACGTTCCTGGCGAACTCTACTACGGCGAGTTGAAGTCCGTAACATATGCCCAGAAATGGTATGTTATGGGTCCTCGCGAAACTTATGGCCTTTATCTTACCCTCTGCTCCTCTGCTCCCGAAGCCAGGTAGCACGATTATTCCCTTGGCTTCCCTTAGTTGATCTGTGGACCCCTTCTCCAACTCTGTAGCCTCAACCCACCTGAGCTTTAGCCGAAGGTCTAGTTTGGCTGCGGCGTGGACCAAAGCCTCCCTTATGCTTATGTAACTGTCCTTATGCTTGGTGTATTTGCCCACTAATACAATACTCACTTCTTTTCCTTTAGGTTCCTTTACTTTGTTCACGAAAGACTCCCACACTCTCAGGTCAGGCTTAACTGGGCTCAACTTCAACTTCCTCATGATCCCCTGACTGATCCCCTGTCTCTCTAGGATCAGTGGTACTTCGTAGGGCGTGCTCACATCGTAATTGGAGTAGATATAATCCGTCTTCACATTGGTGAAGAGGGCGATCTTCTGCTTCGTTTCCTCGTCTAAGAGGACAGGGGTCCTAGCTATAATGATGTCAGGCTGTATTCCTATCCTCCTCAGTTCCTGCACGCTGTGCTGAAGTGGTTTAGTCTTCAATTCACCTGTGACAGATAGGTACTCGACTAATGCCGTGTGTATGAATAAGACATTTTCCTCTTCCTCGAGTTTGAGCTGTCTCACTGCTTCAAGGAATGGGAGACTCTCTATGTCTCCAACTGTCCCACCGATCTCGATGATCTCGACATCCGGCTCGAAGATCTCAGCGGCCTTCCTTATCATATACTTTATTTCATCAGTTATGTGTGGTATTATCTGAACGGTCTTACCCAGATACTTTCCCTCCCTTTCTTTAGTTATGACGTTGAAATATACTTTACCTGTTGTAATATTATTATATTTAGTCATCTTTACATCTATAAATCTTTCGTAGTGCCCTAGGTCTAGATCTGTTTCCGCACCATCATCGGTAACGAAAACCTCACCGTGCATGTATGGATTCATGGTTCCTGCGTCGACATTAACGTAAGGGTCGATCTTGACCGCTGTCACCTTAAATCCGCCTAGCTTGAGAAGCAACCCTATTGAGGCAGCCACTGTGCCTTTACCAACACTGGATAGCACTCCCCCTGTGATCACGATGTATCGCAAAGTCTAGTTCACACAGAAGTAAGTTGTGGACTGACGCCTTTATAACCTCTTCTAGCCCTATGTGGCCTTTAGCTGGAGTTATCAGGATGGAGCCTTTGCGACTTCTGTGTTTGCGAATGAAAGCCCATGGACTCTGAGACTTCCTTACGTTCAATACGCAAAAGGTTAGGGTAAGCACTAACTTAGTCCTAACCACTTTGATAAGTGCCACCCTTTCTTCTGTTAAAAGGCCTAAAGCTGGTAATACGTCACTCTGATTTACGCGGTTCGCTTTTATATAGTTTGGATAACCTATCGGCTTCCTTCAGGCAGTTAGGGTATCCCTGCCTCGCGAAATCCACAACGTCTTGCAGGTCAACTAGATTCCCTATGCTATAGAAGTATCGTCCTAACTTCACTCCAACTCTCTGCCCTCTTACACTTATGTAGGTGGTTCCTCCCTCCTCCACCAGTTCCCCAACTAGCATGGACTTGGCCACTCCTATTGAGGGAAGTCCCATGAGGACCCCTATCACTGTAGCTAAGCCGCTCTTACGCGGGTGCGCCAATCCGTGTGCATCGACTACTATTAGATCGCATTCAACACCCTTCAGGGTCTCTATGATCAACGGTGCTTCCCTTACGAAAAGGTATCCAGGGATGTAAGGAAAGGAGACTTCGCCTGAGAAGACCTTAACAGTGGTTTCGCCGCATTCCCTCACGAGTACCGCGATTCCAGTGCCTCCTTTGTAACTCACGTCTACACAACACTTACACTTAACTCGATCCACTCCTAGGTGAGAAATGACAACACTCCTAGCGATCAGCTGCTGAATACGAGAATAGAAATCTAGGAAATGAGTGGAGACTTTAGGTATGTCTCAATCCCTCCTCTAGCCTCCAAAGGAATTCATGTTGCTTCACAGTCTGCACAGCGCCTGGTCTCACTCTCCTCACTTCCTCTACTGCTTGAGAGGGGGTTAACCCCTCTTCAACTATTAGGTAACCCGCGAGTATAGTTCCTGTGCGTCCTATACCTGCTAGACAGTGAACTACGCACTTCCCACCCCTCCTTATGAAGTTCAGTATCTCGTTGAACTGACCAATTCTAGGGGCTTCTCCGTCTTTAATAGGGGACCACGTATATTTTATTCCAGCTTCCTCCAGTACCTTGAAATAGTAATCAACATGTCCCCACACTTCCTCTATTTCATAGTCCGTGGTCAACACCACCACATTCTTTATTCCCTTCTCCCTCCAATCCAGAATATCCTGTAAGTGAGAAGGCATATGGGACCCTGCTAGTCTCTTCCTAACCCAATACATGTCCACATCACCTTTCAGGAGATCCGCTGTAATTCACCGATCGATGATGAGAATAAGCCTGGGGTTAAATTATTTCACTTAGAGCAGACCCTTATGAAGTTCCTGAAGACCTTTACTCCCCCTTCTGTATGTTTGACTTCAGGGTGGAATTGGACTCCGAAGACGGAGTTCGCTTCGTTCGCTATGGCTTGAACTTTCGCGTTCTCACTAGTTGCAATTACTCTGAAACCCTGGGGAGGCGAAATCACTTCGTCGCTGTGACTCTCCCAAGCCCTGAACTTCTTCCCCATTCCGCTGAGGATCGTGTCCTCGTCCTCTATGGTCACTTCGACTAGACCGTATTCGGGATTAACTGCTCTACCAACGCGACCTCCAAAGGCATATGAAATTAGTTGATGTCCTAGACATATCCCCAGCCTCGGAACGTTCATGGTTCTAGCTAAATAAGCTGCGTTCTCCAGTCCAGGATCCCCGCTCGTGAGGGATTGAGGACCCCCACTAAAAATTAAGCCGTCGTAGTCCTTTAAGGCGTCCACCTTCACCTCTGGAGTGAAGGGGATCACTTCTTGGCCCAGAGATCTCAGGTTCTTAATAATGAGGTGATTGTATTGACCTCCGAAGTATATTAGGGCCACTCTCATGGTTCTGTAAGTTTTCACAGTCTAAGTATATAAATCGTCGATAGAGACTGAGGATAAATAGAATGGAGTATATGCCATATGTCACTATTCGTGAATCAAGCGGAAGGTTCTTCGAATTAGCTCAAACTAACTTCAATTAGTCCAAATTCTGCAGTAGCCTGCACACATAGCTAACTTTTTAACCATACCCTTAAATTAATTAGCGGAGGTTTAGAGTATGAAACTCTATCAGAAGTTCCCGGACGCACAGGTCTTGACGACTAAAGGTCCTTTAGATTTTTACAAGGATGTCTTCGGTAAAGGGAAGTGGTTATTCCTCTTCGCTCACCCTGCTGACTTCACACCGGTCTGCACCACCGAATTCGTGGGATTCGCTAAGGCTTATGAGGAGTTCAAGAAGTTGGGAGTGGAATTAGTGGGAATGAGCGTGGACAGTATATACTCTCATATAGCTTGGCTGAGGGACATAGAGGACAGATATGGAATCCAAATACCCTTCCCGTTGATCGCTGACCCAGATAAGAAGCTAGCTAGAATGCTCGACATAATAGATGAGAACAGTGGAGTGACCATAAGGGCTGTGTTCCTGGTCAATCCAGAGGGGGTGATCAGGTTCATGGCTTATTACCCCATAGAATACGGCAGGAAGATCGACGAGATGCTAAGGATAACCAAGGCAGCCATAGTTAACTATAAGGCCAAGGTATCCCTACCAGTTGATTGGGAGCCTGGGAAGGAGGTCATAGTGCCTGCACCTACTGTAATCGATGAGGCCAAGATGAGGGTCAAGCTTCCCAACGCTAAGGCCTGGTATCTGACTTTCAAGAAGTATGAGGAACTCCCCGCCGAACAGAGGATCTAATTCCCTTTTATCCTTTTTCATCTTAATAAAATTCTCTCCGGGTTGAAGATCTTTATAACGAAAAGGAGCACCGCCAGCGAGAACGCCACTACTACTCCTAGGTAAAGGAACGACTGGATGGTAAGCCCCACGGCGAACATCTGCATCGCAGCCACGATCTGGACAAATGGGATAAACATGAATAAGGTTTTGAGTCCAGCGAAGGAAGTGAGGTTGAACAGTAGGCCTGAAAAGGAGGCTAGCATACCTAAGATCAGGATGATCGTGGATATTATCTGCACGTTCCTCACGGATCCACCCATGAGCATCAGCAGCAGAACACTTATGGCCCCCGTGAGTATGACGGTGAGCAGGAGCGCAGCTACAGTGAAAGCTAGGAACTCTAGGTTGAAGTAGAAGGGTAGGCCCGAGAGTGCTGAGACAGAGAATGTGAAGATCGAAACTCCCACTACTTCCGCTATCGAGGCCAGGACTCCCAACAGTGTGCTCGAAATCACCTTCCCGAACACTAGATCGCTAGCGTTTACTGGAGTAGCTAAAAGGGACTCTAAAGTCCTCCTCTCCCTCTCTCCAGCGAAGGAGTCCACTACGAATAGGACCACGGGGGTCACGCTAGGGAACATAACGAAAGAGATCACTCTAGCTATCGAGGCCAGTTCACTTTGACCCTGTGAGGCTGGTTTCCCTCCAGGGGCTATATAGCCCTTCACTAGATAAAGGGGAGACCTTACGATCTCGGCATTCACAGGTGTATTGGCCATTCTGGCCAATTCCTGTATTCTGGTCAGGGAGATGTTCACGGCCAAATTATAAAGAGCGTTATTAGCTATATCATATGCTTGACTCGTTGAGGATATTAAAGAGAAGATATAGACATAGACAGTGCCGTTTATCCTGGAAGCATTCAGGTAGAAGGAGTAAGGGAAGACTAGCTTAACGTCAGGGTATACCGGCGAATTGTTTATGAACACTTGTGCTCCCTGAGTTTCGGCGTATCTAGAAACCAGTGAGACATAAGGGAGGTTGTTCACGTTCTGGTTCACTATTTCGATTACAGGTTGGTGAACGGACTGGGAGGTGAGGATTATTCCCCCTATTAGGGGGAGAATTAGTAGAGGTAGAATGATCGAACCTACTACGAGCTTCTTATCCCTCCTTACGTCTAGAATCTCCCTGTCTATTATTATCCTAATCAAGGGATCCACCTGTCGCCTTTATGAAGGCCTCCTCCATGTTACTAACGCCGAGTTTCGACATTATTTCGTCTGGGGTTCCCAGGGCGACAATCCTTCCCCTGTCTATTAACCCGACCCTATCGCAGAGTCTCTCTATTTCTGTCATATCGTGGGACGAGAAGATCACCGTAGTCCCCAGCTCCTTGGAGATGGACCTCATCTTCCTCCTTATTTTAAAGGTGGACTCCACGTCGAGCCCCGCCATGGGTTCGTCCAAGATGGCGAGTTTAGGGTTAGTCATTAGGGCTCTAGCCAGCAAAAGCCTCCTCTTCATTCCCTTACTATACTCTCCAGCTCTGTCGTTGATCTTCTCCCCTAGGTTGGCTATTTTAACTCCCATGTTCGCCATCTCTTCCGCTTGCCTTTTGTTCCCTCTTGCGTATATCATGGAGTAGAAGTATAGGTTCTCATATCCTGAGAGCCTCTCGTAGGGGGAGGCGTCCTCTGGCAAATAGGAGATCATCCCCTTTAGCTTAGCTTCCTTGGGTGTTACACCGAAGACGTTAACCACTCCTTTAAATTTTACTATTATTCCTGATATTATTCTTAACATTGTAGTCTTCCCGGCCCCATTGGGACCTATTAGGCCGAATACTTCGCCCTCGTTTACGGAGAATGACACAGAACTCAAAGCTATTTTCTTACCGAACTTCTTGGTCACATTGATAACATCTACGGCATCTCCCAAGAAGGTACTACCGTGAACCCTTTAGAAAGGTGAAATTAATTAGTTTCCCCAAAGGTCTTAGGAGGGCATTGATCGGCGACGTTAGGGACAGGACCATCGAGGCGATCCTCAGGTATGGGGACAGGGCTAAACTGATTCTAGAAACAGCCCTGAAGTTATCCAAGAGAGCGGAAAGGGAGCTGGGAGATTTCAGCTATAAGGAGATAGTCGAGGCCATGAGGGAGGCTGGATACAATTACGACCCTAAACTGATCTTGAGAGCCTTGGAGAGGGACTATGGCATAATACAAACCACTTACAGGACCTCGAATCAGCACTGGTGGAAGTTCGTGGATGGAGATAAGGTAGCGGCGGTTATAGGTAACAATGACCTGGAGGATCCGGATTTAGTATTACTGGAGACTCAGATCAGGAGCCTCGGGTTGGAGGAAATGGAGAGTAAGCTGTCCTCCCTAATGAGAAGGCCAGTACTAACCACGTTCGATAAGAGTGCTTTCAGGGTATTCGCGTTTGAGGAGTTACCTAGAGTTATAGACCTGTATAAGAGGGCCTCCTCTGTGGAGGAGTTACAGGATTTGGCCTTAAGATTGAAAAAGGTAATATTCATGGCTTCAGAAGTATCAAGGAGGTTGGATGCCAAAGAGAACCGCATTAGATTTGGTAAAGAAGAAGGGAAAGGAAAAGATCGTGATGTTGACGGCCTACGATTACCCGACAGCCAAGATCCTCTCGCAGACCGAGCTTGACGCCATACTGGTGGGCGATTCTGCTGGGATGAATGTGCTTGGATATTCCTCTACTCTGTCTGTCACAATGGAAGAAATGGAGATCTTCGTTAAAGCAGTAGCCAGGGCTAATCCACCTCAGTTGGTAATTGCCGACATGCCTTTTCTCAGCTATGAGGTCTCCATAGAGAAGGCCGTGGAGAACGCAGGAAAGCTTATCAGAGCTGGGGGTGAGGCGGTAAAGATCGAGGGAGGGAGAGAAGTGGTTGACGTGGTGAGGGCCTTGGTCAGAGCTGGCATACCGGTCCTGGGTCACATAGGCCTAACGCCTCAGAGGGTGCTCAAGATAGGGGGTTATAAGTTAATGGGGAAACAGGAGGAGGTACTGGTAGAAGATGCCGCAGAGTTAGAGAAGGCTGGCGCTTTCGGTATTGTCATAGAGAATACCTATGCGGAGGTGGCGAAAAGGGTGACGGAAACCGTGAAGATCCCCACTATCTGTATCGGCTCAGGACCTTACTGCGATGGTCAAGTGTTGGTAATACACGATGTTATAGGGCTATCTGAAGTCAGACCCTACTTCTCTAAGACCTACGTTAACTTAAAAGAAGAGATCCTTAAGGCTGCTAAGGATTTCGTCAAAGAGGTGAGAGAAGGTTTCTTCCCTTCCCAGGAGAATTACAGGGTCAGGGTCAAAACTGCAGGCTAAGGAGTCTCTCCGAGATGAACTTCAGCGACTCCCTTAAATTAGACTTATTGTCGAAGCTCTCCGCTATACGTTTAAGCTCAGTTACGTCAAGTCCTTTAAGGAGTCTCACCGCCTCTACCAGCTTCGGCATACCCCTAGTTATGTTGTCCACTATGGTTACGGTTGACGCTAAGGAAGTCCTGGAGAGTGGATTTAAGTCGAACGAGATCACCTTCTTACCCATATTCACTAACGCTTCGGTCCTATCCCCGTCTTCAAGCCCTAGTAGTACCACATCAGCTGAGTATATTCCTTCCTTACTAACTCTTCTCCTCTCACTGAACAGTTCTGGGATCGTCTGTAGGTCCTTCTCTAAACCCAGTACCTCACGGGCTCCATGCTGGATCAGGACTTCAGCTATTGCTCTGACCCTGTCCTCTGTCCTGTAGAATAGGTTGACTTCGATCTTGGATTTGGAGACTTCGCTGAGCTCAACCACCTCCTTGGGAACCAGAGCGGCCATGTTACCATTTACGGATATGACAGGCCTAGACGCGGTTAACAGTAGAGCAGCTGCAGCCTCGATTGCCTTCTGTGCGAAGGGCTGAGTCCTCTCACCCAACAGGTAGTCAAAGCACTCCCCCCTACCGTGAGCTATGAGGCCTTCTGGAACTATGACGCCTTTCCTCATGGCCTCAACTAGCTTCTCCCTTAATATCAGGGAGTTCCTTCTAGGGTGGTTCTCGGGGATTAGCAAAGACGAGCACCTCCTTGAGTCGATCGGTGTTCAATCCATCCAGGTCCCCTTTTAGCCATGGACACTACTATCCCCTTCTTCCTGAAGCTATCAGGCAACTCGCTCTTAAATCCTATAGCCTCATTGAAGTTCTTAGAAACCTCGAAGAACTTCGTCAGGGATCTGTGGGACTGAAACTCGGCTATTAACCCTCTGGGGTCCACCTTCGAGGCCTCTCTCACTATCTTAATTGTCGGCATTCTCTCAAGCGGGAGGCTGTATACACTTTCCCACTCCGCTTCGATCTGCTCCACCTCTCCTATGAAAGGAGCTCCGGGTTTCTTCCTATAGGTGATCCCTCCTCCTAGATATTCCGCAATGACGTCACCAAGTCCGTTACCACTCAAAACCTCGCTCACGTGAGCCCATTTAACTGCCTCCTTCTCGCTCAGCGAGGAGTGTTCCGCAGCTCCTACGGAATAGGCCAAACTTATGGCTGCGCTAATCCCATAACCGAAACCGAGAGGCACCTTGGAGGAGATCGAAATGGAGTATTTGCCAAGCCTCTCACTCAGGAATTCCACGTTAGGTAAGGATATTGGGGTGCCATTGAATACGACTCCGTTTCCCCTTTCCACTTCAGCTACTATCTCTGGTGAAACGACCAGACCAAGCCCTATAGAGCCTGAGGTTAAGGGATCATCCGTGAGTACCGGCATCCAAACGCCGGAGATATGTATAGGCACACATATCTTAACCATGCGCTCGCTCTATTCTCTGTTTCTCCAATCATTTAAGGAGTTGAGCTAAACTATGAGAGAGTTGAGTTTAACGGCTCAGTTACCTTCTTCAGCTCTGTTAAGCAGAGAGTTCTGGGGTTCGAGCTTCATACGACGTTATGATGCTTGATATCGATCCTCACCCCTTGGGCTCCACCGAAGTCGGGTCAACCCTTTCCTCCGCCCCCTCAGCGGAGTGACCCCAACCTAACGGAGTGTTTCTATCCCATGGGGGGAAATCCGCGCGTCTTCAGCTCACCGTCACACCCGGTCGTGTTTCCACCCGTCTGATGTGGCCGTATTTATGTTTGTCAAAAGATGATATAAAACGGTTTATTGGGGACCGTTAACCACGGCGTTGAAGTCGAACACAGAGGTTGAATTCGAGCAAACTGGGCCGCCTCAGACTCTTCGGATTGCAGTCTTTCAGAAACGCAAGGAAATCGCCTTAAGGGAAAGCTTATAAGAAGGTAATACGTAACTCAACAGGACTAGAGGTTTGGGAGAGTGGAATAGCTACACATTCCGTTCGCGGGATCCTCATAAAGGGTCCCTGTGGGCGGACTTACATTGACTTCAGGCCGAAGTTCGTGCCAATAGATTATCCCAAGAGACCTATTAGTCTATTTAACAAACCTGAGGGAGCCCTGGGTTTCGAGGGTAGCTACCTCAGACCTGAGTTAAAGGTCCCGTTGAATGAGGAGGTAGCGAGCAAAGTTATGGAGAGAGTGAGACCTAAGTATGTAATGGTCGACCCACTAATAGCAGGACACGCTGTGAGCCAAAGGCTGATCAGGGAGATAGCTAGGAGAGCTAGGGAATTGGGTTCCAGGGTTGTCCTAAACGATGTGTTCACCTACATGATTTCCGAGGTGGGCGCGGATGCGCTATATGGGATCAACCCGGACGTAGTGGTGAGGAGGGGAAACGACAAGTTACTGGCTTTTGGAGTTAAGGGAGAGGACTTCAAGGGATACCTCGTGAAGTATTCACCACAATTCGCCAAAGCATCAGTCCTGGGGGAAAGGCTCAGGAAGGCATTAAGGGAAGAACTGGAGGGGTGCAAATTGAGTGTTGGAGGTTTAGGCAATGTAGTGTCCCTTTACGTTTCCCCGGTGGTGAGACAGTATAGGGACCTCTTAGCGGTGGATTGGCGGAAGATGAGAATGATATCCCTTTCCCTCCTAATGAAGGGGTTCTTAGTGAATCCCTCCACCATATTCGTAACTCACGAGCATAAGGAAGAGTGGGTGGAGGCCTTAATAGAGGCTGTAAAGACCTCTGTCAAGGAATTAAAGCCAGGCGCCTCTATTGCTAAGACATCTACTTGAACCAGTGGTTCTCCAACTTAAACACAAGGTCCTACTTTTGCTTACGCTCCTATTTAAAATCAGAGAAATATAGAAACGATTAGATAAGATAAAAACCCTTCTCAGAGCTTCGGCCTTGTCACAGCGCCTTCCGAAGCCTGAGCCACCAGTGAAGCATACTTGGCCAATATGCCGGAGGTGTACCTAGGGGGTTTGGGGGACCAGTTTCTGAGCCTCCTCTTTATCTCCCCCTCCTCCACCTTGAGATCCAACCTCCCCTCCTCTGCATCTATTACGATCACGTCTCCCTCTTGAACCACACCTATGGGCCCGCCCACAGCTGCCTCAGGAGATACGTGACCCACCATTGGTCCACGAGTGGCGCCGCTGAACCTACCGTCAGTGACAAGGGCTACCTTTTCCAGCCCGGCCCCCATGATAGCTGAGGTCACCCTAAGCATCTCGGGCATACCTGGACCTCCTCTTGGGCCTTCATACCTTATGATCACCACTTCCCCTTCCTTAATCTCCCCCTTCCTTATGCCGTTGAAGGCCTCCTCCTCTCCGTCGTAGACTTTAGCCTTACCCTCGAACTTAGTCACCGCAGTAGCTGCGACCTTTATCACTGCCCCCTCAGGAGCTAGAGAACCCTTGAGGATCACTATACCGCCTCGAGGCTTTATGGGATTCTTCACGTCCCTAACTATGTGATCGTGAGGGACTGCAGGGAATTTATAGGTCTGCAAGTTCTCCCTCAGGGTCTTCCCTGTGACTGTCATTACATCGCCGTGAAGCAGCCCGGCCTCCAACAGCTTCTTCATGACCAGGGGTACTCCTCCAACAGCATCAAGGTCTGCCATGGCGTACTGCCCTCCCGGCTTAAGGCTCGCTATATATGGAACTCTCTTGCCTATTCTGCTGAAGTCGTCCAGGGTGAGTTTAACCCCTGCCTCATGGGCTATGGCAGGGAGGTGTAATACCGCATTCGTGGATCCCCCCATTGCCATGAGCGTAGTAACAGCGTTCTCGAAAGCCTCGAAGTTCATGATGTCCCGAGCCTTTACGCCCAACTCCAGGAGCTCCACAACAGCCCTCCCCGCCTCCCTGGCGAAGGCGATCCTCCTCGAGGATATAGCGGTAGGAGAGGCGCTTCCTGGGAGCGCCATGCCTAGAGCCTCGGCCAGTGAGGCCATGGTGTTGGCGGTGAAGAGACCAGCACAAGTCCCCACAGTGGGGTGGACCAACTTCTCCATCTCGTATATCTCCTCCTCCTTCACCTGCCCCCTTAGGTAGCCCCCTATTGCCTCATGTATGTCCTCTATGGTGACTTCCTTACCCATGTAGAACCCTGGCTCAGCGCTCCCGCCATAGAGGTACACGGACGGTCTATTCAACCTAGCCATGGCCATCAGGGTCCCTGGTTCCGTTTTATCGCAAGCCGCTATCCCAACTAGAGCATCAAAGGCATGCGCATTGAATTGAGCCTCTATCATGTCAGCGATCCACTCCCTACTCACTAGGCTATACCTCATCCCCTCAGATCCCATCCCTATGTTATCGTTGACTACCATTGTGGGGAAAGCCAGAGGGGAACCTCCGGCTGATTTAGCTCCCTCCTTCACGTAAGCCGAGAGACCTAGGGTGTGTATATTACACGGACCCGCTTCGCTCCAGCTTACTGAGACGGCGATCAAGGGTCTGGCAATGTCGGAGTCAGTCATGCCTATGGACCTGAGGAAAGCCCTATGGGGCGCGTTCAGGACTCCGTGAAACCTTTCTTCACTCTTAAGATCTAGCTTTTTGGTCGAGGACATTGTGGATCATGAACCCCAGGTTCTATTTAAGCGATTCCCAGCACGGATCTCCACGATCTCGGCTCCTGAGATCTTGTGTCATATACTACACCAACTCGTTGACCCCTAAAGCCGACTTGGCCAAGAATGGAGGGTCGAGTACTAGACTTCTGGGGATACAAGATGTTAAAAGTGTTATTTAAAATATACTATTCATATATTTTATACTATAATTATGAGATAAATTTATAAACTATCCCTAGCATTGTATATGGAAGGGAACACCGAACTGGGGAAAATGTGAGGGGAGAGTGGATCGTAATCTTCCATAGATGGTGAAATTAATTTCCCCTCGTGGAAAATACAGTTAGGCGAAAACTCTCCCTCTCTTCTACGTTGACCAAACAATGGTTCGAGCGAATAGCGGTGACTCCTCTAGCCCACCTCAGACGGGCTCTCCACGCGGTAGGTAAAGGTTCTACTGACTTGCTCACGCCTTAAAAGGTGAGGCTTTCTTTCGTAACTTTGTAGCTTAACTGAAACTGTTTACAACGGCTTCAACTACTCCTCCACAGCTTGTCCCTCAGCCTCACCACTTCCCCCACCACTATTATAGCTGGAGGCTTCACTCCATTAACCCTCACTAGTTGATCTAGGTTAGCTAATTTACCTGTGAAAACCCTCTGCCTCTCAGTGGTCCCTTCCTGAATTACCGCTACTTCCTCCTCTGGGCTCCTTACCTTTAGCAGGATTTCGCGAAGTCTCTCGACCACGTGGATTCCCATCATCACCACTAGCGTGCCCTTCCTTGGTATGTAATCTGGGTCTATGACGTCTCCCGATTTCATAGTAGCTGTGAACACTGTGACCGATGGTGAATACCACCTGCTAGTCACAGGGATCCCCGCATACGCTGGAACTGCGAAGGCGCTCGAGACTCCGGGGACTACCTCACACTGGATGCCTCGCTCTATCAGGTACCTGCACTCCTCCTCTCCCCTTCCCAAAACATAAGGATCTCCACCCTTCAGCCTCACCACGGTTTTACCCTCAGAACACTTAGCTAACATAAGCTGGTTTATCTCGTCCTGGAGCTCCGTATCGCCTTTCTCTTTGCCCATGTAGATTAACTCAGCGTCTTCCCTGCATAACCCCAGGAGTTCCTTAGGGATCAGCCTATCATAGATCACCACATCCGCGACCTTAAGGAGCTCAGCACCCCTAACTGTGATCAGGCGTGGATCACCTGGTCCAGCACCCACTAGAAACACTCTGCCTCTCAACGCCGATAATCCCTTTCTCGCATAACTCTCGGGAGCCCCACTTAAAGTCTTACTGCTAACGGGCCCTTAATAGCCGACTAGTCAGCCCTTTCACGTACCCTGAATCTATCCGTATAGGAGGAGTTTCATAATGTTAAAATATTATACTTTAGATATTTCAAGGATTATATCATAACGCTTAAAGGGTACGGTGCAGATATTCCCATTGTGGGTTACTTACTAACCCTCTTCTCCATTCCTCTGTTCGTTCTAGGGAGTGAAATGATATACAGGGGGGCCAAGAGGCTAACGGGGGCTGGAGTCGTAATAGGCATCCTATCCATCCTCCCTGAATCCATCGTCCTTCTACAGGCTTACAGGGAGACCCAGTACTACATCGCTTTCGCCTCTGCTCTCACAAGCGCGGTTGTGCTATATACCTTGGGACTTGGATTCATAGGAATGGCCTATTTCATGAGGTGGGGAAAGAAAATAGTGGACTTGAGTAACAGTAGAGAGGATCTGAAGTTCGTAGGGATAGGTGTCGCTGTCATGACTGCACTTCTACTATACGGTAGAATAGACTTAGGATTCGGATTGGCATTGATTGCACTATACTGCCTTTACATGTTCAGGAAATTCCCGACTTACAGACACATTGTTACCTCGCGCAATAGATCGGGGCTACTTTACGTCATCGCAGGATCCTCTTTAATGTGGTTCACCTCCCCCTCCATCCTCCAAGAGATCGAGACACTCTCCGCAGCAGCTAGAGTGCCAACCCCATTAGTAGCACTTTTGCTTTTCCCCATAGCCTCTAACGTGCAGGACCTTCTCGTAGGCCTTCGGATGTCGGTGGGCGATCTAAAGTCAGCCTCTCAGGCTGTATCCAGCTTCATGGTTCAGAACATAACCATGGTTACGGTGCTGCTGGGGGCCTTCGGCCTCATGTCAGGCATGGTGGGGGTGGGGCTCCAGGAAATGCGTATGCTCTTACTGATCTCGGCCTTAGTGAATTTGATGGTGTTCAGTTTAGCCTCGAATGGAGATATTACGGTCAAAGAATCCTTAGCTTTCCTACTCCTATATCTCTTCGTCCCTATGTCGTTTATATTGAAAATTTGACACGATCTAATCATTTAGGCGATCGATGCCCAGGAACCCTTCAGGACGGGGAGAGGTCAGCAACCTCTAGATCAAATGTGATCAAGTTAGATTTTTTGTATTTAAGGGAGGCCCTCTCCAGGCGGTTCATGGTTCCCACACTGGATTCGGGTTCACATCCCATTTGATGGGCGGTCGAGTTGCTCAGAGGATCATAACTTTAGTCCGAATCCCGAGAGCGGTATCCATTATGTGAACTTACCTGCCCTTGCGGACGGGTTCCCGCTTCAAGGCCCCACCTCGCCCAAAGGGTAGGGAGCTCCACAGGCTCTAAGTCCCCCACCCCACATCTTGAAGTGTGTTACACTCACGAGTCGTTAGTGGGGCGGAGGCGAACCTCATGGACCCTCGCTCAGGCGTCTCGGTGACGCTTATCCTGTCGTGACTCTCATTAATATACAGACTTAAAACTCGATTTAAACCCTTCTATAAGGGGGCTATTCATCCCCCCGGGAAGGGTCTTACGCCCCCAAACCCCCAATAGAATAAAACAAGAGAATATATGATTGTTATGTGAAAAAGGAAAAATTGCGTACCCCGGAGTTGGTGTGGTGAGTCTAACAGGCTGCAAGCTACTAACTGTAGATGAACCCTCGCCCTGAAGGGCGAGGAGCCTTCAGTTAAAAATAAATGTAATTCATTCCACTTTAATTTCCTTCCCTTTCTGCTCCTGCTTCTTCTTCTTCATTATGACTTCCAGGACCCCATTCTTATATGAGGCCTTCACCGAATTCTCATCGACCTCTGTGGGGAGGTCTATGACCTTGTTGTATTTCCTGTCCTCGCTCTCGGCGTTAATGTATAACTTGTCCCTGTCTAACCTTAGTTTTATCTTGTCCTTATCCACTCCAGGCACCTCAGCTATGACTCTCACCTCATCCTGCCTCTCTATAACGTCCACCAAAGGCTCCATCTCCTCAGATATGGTGGGCTTCCCTGCAACTCTCCTGACATTCCCGAACTGTTCGAACTTGGGCTTACCATCCGGACCAATGGTGAGCCTGAAACCATAAACGTAAGGCTTAGCAGATCCAGGCTCCTGTGCTAACCCTCTTGTGAGTTGCCTCTCCAACTCCTGGAACTCCCTCTCCATCTCCTCGAACATTTCATCGAAGTAATCGAATATATCCCTATACCTCCTGGGCATCTTCGACACCGTTATATTATATACTCTCAATGGAAAAAAAACTTTCGGTGCTGCTGGACAATGCCGCGTTAACCTCCTCAGCTTGAGCTTCCTTTGCTCAAGGCGAAGCAGCGGTGACTACATAGGGGCTCTGGGTTTGCACTACTCATCAATCTCAGTTCCCGGATTCCTCTTCATAGCCCCATAAAACTTCACTGAGGAGGCTTAACTGCTTTCGCTTCCGTGAATGGTGTTTCCATAGGGTTTCACCGTTTAAAAGACTGTCAATCACGATGAAAGACAAACTATGAAAGCTGAGTGAACTCTACTCATTGACTCTTTCCATCCACGAGAGTAAGGACGATCGAGTCAGATGGGAGGACAAGGAGTTTCCCTAGGAACGTGAAGGACTACTTGGGCTGGAAGATGAGAGAATCCAGGCTGGTAACCAAGGACAATAAGGCTTTCCTTAAAGTCGTCCTTGAGAAGCCTTGGGAGAGTTCCGTGCCTTCATGTTCAGATCCCATGCCCATCCACTGGTGGCTGAGTACTAGGTCTTTAACTCTTTCCCTTCCTATTAAATGAAGTGAGTGAAAAACTGAACTCAACCCAGAGCGCAGGCGACTAAGCTCCTCACAAAGTCCTGAGCTCTCCTTTGGATCTCTCTCTCCGCCAGAGGTGCTAAGGGTCCACTAACTTTAACCTCAGCGATCCAGTAAGCTTGATCACTTATCTCTATCCTTGAGGTGACCTTTATGTCGACTCCAGGCCCCTTGATCAAGAAGTCGGCTTCAGACCAGTTTCCATCGCTCTCGAAACGCGTTAGCTCACCCCTTACCTCCGCCCTAATTGGGCCCACCTGGAATTCGCCCTCGAATTCTCTCCCCTTGATCTGCTTCACGTTTGGTATACATTGGAGTAACCCGGAGTAATTGGATATACTGTTTATAGTCTTCTCTCTATTCCTTATCCTTTCAACTCCCTCTAACCTCAACTCCCCTCTACCTTCTGCTTCATGCATTGGAAGAGGTCTTCCACCATTTTCTTAGCCACACTGTCCATTACTCTCGCTCCTAACGAGGCCAGAACTCCCCCTACCTTCAGCTCAGCGATCCACGAAACCTTCACAGGACTTCCCTCCCCTATCATTACCGAAGCGCTTAGGTCTATACTCCCTCCCATTCCCGTACCCCTTGCAGTTATGGTAATCTTACTCTGAGGGACTAACTCGGTATACTTGAAGTTGGCGTTGTAGTCCCCCCTTATAGGGCCTATACCAACTCGTCCCTTAACCCTATATCCCTCACCTTCCCTTTTGATCTCCGTTATTCCTGGAAAGCATTGTGATACCTCCTCCGCTGTTGTGAGGAAACCCCAGAGTTTCTCCCTTGGCGCATTGAGTTGAAAATCGCCTGAGTAGTTCATGGTCAAACTATTCGTGTGCCCATTTATAAAAATTATAAAGAGATACAAATCTCCGTTTGTCCCTACACTATCATTCCACTCATTTTACGTTCACTCGCGATCGAGCGTGGGGACTCAGCCCTCGACCGCTCAACCTAAGGGCGGGTCGTGGGACCTTAGCCCAATGTCAGGAGGCTCGCATCCCCGTGATCCCACCCCTTTGGGCGGAGCCCACATGGGTGTGGAGGATCACCTCTTCATCGTTAAAAAATCCAGAGTAAACAATACAAAAACATCTCTATTAACGTGAAAAAGATTCAGCCCTTATGAGATAGGGAGCAGGTGCAGTTAACTCACCCAGCCCTCGCGGAAGGCCCCCTACGATTTCCTGCTTCCCAGAGGACTCTCTTC